>Ga0160423_10003643_pt1 | contig 12787 bp, 15 predicted proteins | sample CRUFie14St8metaG_FD_108191 | JGI IMG/M metagenome (GOLD analysis project Ga0160423, IMG submission 108191) | Marine microbial communities from the Costa Rica Dome - CRUD Field 142mm St8 metaG | ecosystem: Environmental > Aquatic > Marine > Oceanic > Photic zone | place: Costa Rica: the Eastern... | reverse complement strand
GAGCTCTTCCACAGCTTGCGAAAATCATCAAAGGGGAGGAGAACTTTCTTGGGCTTCAGGAGCACTCCCTCATCAGAAGAGCTCGTAGAGCTTGCCACCGTGTCCCCGCGCTTCGACGCGGAAGACCCCCTCTGCCTAGACGGGGACCTGGCAGGCGACACAGCAGCGCCGTTCACCCTGCAGATGTTCTTGTGCCCCGCCTTCCAGTCCGCGGCCTGGCAAGCCGTCGTGCAGTACCGAACCATCTTGCAGCGCGAGCACCGCAGCTTCGCCTTCTTCCCGCAGTCTGCCCTGCTGCAAACATACTCCGGACTGCTGGTCTTGGCCTTTCTGGACGGCGTGGGGCTTCGTATTTCCGCTTTTGACATAGAGCTCACGTTCCCGCCCGGTTGGGTCCTTATCAGCTCGGGCTGCGTAGCCATCACCCTCCCAACACTCGCCGGAGACCTGTGGGGTCGGTGGCGCAACCTGGGTTTCCGCGGCCCGAACCTGCGGCTCAGGAGAACGAACGAGAACAAGAGGGACGTAAAGAGGCAGGTTACCAGGAGAAAACCTGAGAGGACGCCAAAGTTGTCGTTCCTGTACCCAGCCGTGGCGCTGATCATATCAGATCATTGTCCAAAGATTCCCAAACGACCAGACTCTCTGGCCGTAGTGAAGCGCAAGCAGAGTCGAGGCCGCGGGATGCGGTGCGCGGGAAGCCGGGTGCTCCACGAGTCTGCGCTTCCGCGGCAGGATCCGTCCAAAAGATGCCGTCTTGGAGGCTTGCTGGGGCGGACGGGCCCGTGTGCTAATGTAGCCTCGTCGCCCGAGGTTTTGGCGTCGGTTCCTTCCCTTTTTTCTTGGGCATTGCTGGGGAAACGAGGAGGTCGAAAACGAGGTCGAAATAGGGTGAGAAGGATGAGGAGTTGCTGCTGTGGATTTTGTTAAAAGAGAACCAGGCTTGGCTGCACAGGACACCGGTCGTACTACCACGGCGAACCGGTGTAGGGACCGCTGGGGACCAGGCTTGGGGGCCAGTTTCTTTTCGTGTCGGCCCTCTCGCGGCAGCCCCCAAACTTGGGCAACTTGGGACAATGATGAACGTCACAGGACAAATAACCAAGTTCGCTGCGAAGAGGCAAAGGGATGCAATCACTTCGCGAATGAAGGATTCCATGAGCTTCCACACTTCAAAGGTATGAGCACTCTCAATTTTTTTTTGTCGCCCCAGCGTACACGACGGTCCGGCTCCCAGGCTTCGCATGCTAACCTCTGCCGCCGCTGTTGCCCCTGCCGCCCGCAGGTTGACTGGGAGGACTACAACTACCCGCCTTTGTTGCAGATCATCCACTTCAGCATTGACGATATTGAGGTACGTCTTTTGTTTTCCTTCGTTGTCGCCTTCTCGCCTTGGAAACACGTGTCCTGACCGCACGCCTACTTTTCTCACGAATATCCAGGACCCTCAAGCGAAGTCAGCAGTGCGCTGGGCGCACTCAAGCTACAGGCTCTTATGCTTTGCTTGCCTGTTCAACATCGCAGCGACTCTCGTCTTGGTAAGCTCGGGCGCCAAAGGCAGCTTCTTGAACATCCTGTACGCAATATTCAATTTCATCATCCTCTCGCTTGTGGGGCTGTACTCGTTCTACAACGCTTACAAGGGCCTTGCGACGAACAATATGTCGATGAGCATGAAGTACATATTGATTCAGGGTCTAGCCATTGTATTCATGGTGGTTTCCGTTTCCGCATATGGGGCAAACTTCAACGGACTTGGGTCTTTGCGGAAGGTGAAGCAGGCCTCGGCGAGGCTGAAGGACATGTGGGTTGCGTGGGTCATCATCGAAAGCGTGCTCTGGCTGATAAATTTGTGCGTTGGGATCTACAGCGTTTACAAGGTCCAGCAAAACCGGAGGGAAGGGAGACCAACAGCATTTCCTCTCACCCAGAACCCTGGGCCAGGTAGAGCGTGATGCTGGGCGCATCCCTTGTGGGCGCGTTTGTGTATGATAGAAGTTATTCTCGTTTTCCAAAAAATATATTAAAGAAGAAAAAGAAAGACACAGGCTTTATTGAGTCTTCAGCTTGTTTCTGCGCGACACCGTCCATATCAGAAGGGCCACGGTTGTGCTCGCCCCTGCTGCCATCCACGACCACTTGACAAGAGGAGGCCAAGGCTCACGGAAAAGTTCTCTGCCGAACTTGAAAATGATCAGGAATTCCAGAAAGGTACAAGAAAGGAAGATCCACGTGAAGACTCCCAGCTTGTTCACTTGCTCCTTCCCGGTCTTTGTCACGAAGTAGTAGTACTCGTTCACAGCTGGAATGACCATCAGGAAAAACACGAAAAGCCTGTACGTGTTCAGCATGTTTCTTGGTGGGATCCAAAGCACGAACTTCATGAAAAATGCATTCACCTCACAAGCGAGACAGGCCGCAGCGAGGGTCATGCACTGAATGAATCGTTTCGGGCTGCTCATCATCTTCCACTCATATCTTTCCACGGTCTCCGGCGTGAACTGCAGGAATAGTCTCTTGGCCTTGAGCAAAATCGTTGGCTGGCTGCTCACGCCAACCCACTCGTTCCCATACTTTTCCCTTCTCTGTATTGCAAAGAGCCCGATGAGCATCCCGATATTGTTGCACAGAAGGACGTCCAGGATCCAGCTGTCCCACCAACACTCATTGAAGTTTGGCAGCATGTGCGCAAAGGTGAGCTCCATCAGTTCAAAACCTATCGAGAGAAACAGGAGGATCTTCCAGTCCCTGAATATCAAAGCCTTGGCAACCCAGCCTAAAAGGTGCGCGAGGACGAACTCATCTAGCACGGTGTCCATGATGTTTGCAAACTTGCTGCTAGAGTTCTCCGGGGTGAAGACCCGGCAGTCATTCCCATAGGCGCGCTCATCAAGCGCAACGCCCAGATCTGGATAGAGGTACTTGAACGCGTGTCGAGCCTGCAAGCGGGTCAGCTGAACCGGAGGGGACAATCGCTTCGCTTGTCACGTGTCGTGTCGCATAGGTCTTACCTGATCCGCGTCCAAGAAGAGGACAAGAACGAGAAAAAGCATGTATAGGATGGTGACCCCGTGCACTATCCTCCAAACTATAGGGTGAGGCCTGATCATGAAGGTGTGGGGGGCGTAGAGGGCCGAGTACGCCAGGAAGGTGCCTATGAGCGCCCACAATCCGCGTTTCACCCCGTTCTCCGCCGAGAACTTCGTGCCGTATAGACCGAAAGCGTCCGAAAACCAGGCGAGAAGGCAGAGTCCCACGGTCATGACGGTCACAGTGCGAGGCCTATAGAAGATCTCAGCCAGCGGGTCCACAGCCTCAATGAGAGGGTGCCTGGACCCCGCCATTTCCCGCCTTCCTTTCCCCTTCCTGGGCATCCTCCGCTTCTTCTTCTCCGCGGACGGGAGGAGCCGAGCTCGCCTCGCCTCGCCTCGAGTTGAATAGCGCGCGATCTTGCTTGGAGCTGTTCGATTCAGCCTGGATGGCCATCCTGGCGGGAAAGTCGGAGAAAGTGTGTGGCGAAGGCAAAGGCTTTAAAGCGCGGGGGGAGTGTGGCCCCTGCCCAAGACGGGGCCTTGGGCCTGTGGTAAAGATGAGATCAGCAGCTTGAGAAGCAATGAGAAGAGGCGGGATATTGCACGCGACCCGTTATGCGCACAGGACTGGTGGCAGGGCGCGCCCACAAAGGGGCCTTGGCGTATCCTCGGGCTTCCTCGGACATTCTTCGAGGTGGAAGCCGATCGCAGTGTTCGCCATCCTGCTAGCGCTATACTTGACGATATCTTTGTCGACGAATGGGGGACAAGGAGGACCGCGATCTTACTCGCCTGCTCCTCTCCCTGCCTCGCTACGCGGGAGTGAGAAAGGTGACATCTTCGCCTCAAGCAGCCGCTTCGGCTCTGTCTCTGAAGCTTCTGAAGGAGTTGCAAGCAACGCTGAGACGTCGACAAGGTCCTCAGCGCAGATAGGCAGTGCTGCAACATCCTACACAGCAGAACCTTCATTCACTTCACCACCCCCGCCGCCACCACCATCTCCACCACCACCATCTCCACCACCACCTCCACCCCCGCCGCCCTCACCACCTCCGCCCTCACCACCTCCGCCCTCACCGCCTCCGCCCTCACCGCCTCCGCCCTCACCGCCGTCTCCGCCGCCACCCCAAGTGCCTTCGCCGCCCCCTCCACAGCCCTCACCACCACCTCCGTCTTCTCCACCCCCACCTGTTCCATTGCCACCCACTCCTGCTGCAAAAGAAGTGGTTTCATCGACGGCCAGCGACCCGCCCTCTCCTCCGCACGGGACAGGCGTCTCTGATCAAGAAAACTCAGCGGTGCGTCCATCTTCTGCTGCGCGGACTCCACCTCAACCGTCGTCTGCTGAGGCGGAGAAGGATGAGGATGAGGTTGAGGAGAGCTTTTTGCAACCCTCTCCATCCAAGCCACTACCAAAGGGGGGTGTGGCAGACCAGCCTGTCGTGCATCAGGAAGGTGGGGAAGAGAAAAGAAGGATGAATTCATCCTCTGCGGAGCCTACACCATCCTCTCTTCTGCCAACAACGGCGCCTACTCCTCCACCGCCGCCCTCACCGTCGCCACCACCACCGCCCTCGCCACCACCACCGCCCTCGCCACCGCCGCCGCCGCCGCCGTCAGCCTGTGCGACGGAAAGGCCTTGCGGTCTGCATGCTGTTTGCTTGCCAGACAAAGTAAGCCCGGAGACTAAATTCAAGTGCACTTGCAAGAAGGGGTACCGGGGGAACCCTTACTCGAATGGGGAAGATAAATGTCTGAGCAAAGAGGAAGCCTACCTTCACAACCTCTTTGGGTACGGCAGGTGCGAGGGGTGCAAATTCATGAGGGCTCTGCGGTCCATCTTCAAGAGCGTGGAGAATCTGAGAGTGCTCGACCTTGGAACGGGGTCCTGCGAGACTCTCAAGTTGATGCTGAAGATGGGAATGAACGCCACTGGTGTAGAGTCTGCGGCATTCTCACTCGAGGACAACTGCCCGGAACTCCTTCACTCTGGGATGGCAATCAAGTCTAAGCTCGATGGTCTTCCCTTTGGGAACTCGACGTTTGATATCGTCTTTGTCTCCCACGTCCTTGAGTACGTCCCAAAAGACAGCTTGGATGGTGTCATCGCTGAAATCTCTAGAGTGACGAAGTTCCACGTCCTTGTCACCATGCAGACGCCCGACGGGAAGAAGAAGCGAAAGGGCAAGTTGGTGAAGGGCCTCGAGGTTGAGAGCTACTATTCGAACGTGTGGTGGAGGGAAAGGCTTGCAGCCAGCGGTTTGGACCTCATGGACATCGAGACCCACCTGTTCCTGGAGCACGCCAGGAAGAAGAACATCAAATTGGACTCCCAGGAGGTTGCCATGGTCCTGGGCAAAGTGCCCCCAGAGGATTCCAGAGATTTTCCGCTGATCCACAAAATGTACTGCCTGGCCTGCGACTACATGCCATTGGTGTCCTACATGTACTCCCCGCCCGTCACTGTGTCACAGTCGGGCAGGAAGAAAAAGCTTACCATGGGATACACTATGGTCCTGGGCCCCTCCTCGTGTAACGTGATGAGGGGTCTGCTTGAGACCCCTCCGTCAACGCTGAAGAGGGCAGTAGCCTTCCAGCCAGCACAGTACACCATCGCAAGAGACTGCCCCGACCTCTCTCGGCAGAGACTCGTGCGGCCCATGCTGCCCATGAATACGTCACTGCCCCTGAAGAGTTCCCAAGCCGACCTCGTCTTGTCTCTCTTTCACTTGGAGCTCATGACGGAGAAGGAGATAAAGATCCACCTCGAGGAACTGAAGAGAGTCGCCAGCTACAGGATCCTCTTTCTGATACACACGTGTGGGCTTGATTTTGAACATCAGGACTGCCTCGCGAATGCTATTCCTGGGATCATGACGTCGAGGCCCAGGAAGTGGTGGAGTGCTCTCCTCGAGGCTCAGGGTTTTCAGACCGAGGACATGGGCCACGCCTTGCAAAAGCGACAGTGCAGAACTGAGCAGGGAGGGGCAACGTCCAGGATGGGGTACTGCGACAGCGTACTGGAGGAGCTGAGTGCTGGCTCGACGTATGAGCTCAAGGTCCAAAACATTTTCCCTGTGACCCTCAAGGATTCCCACGCCGGTGGTGAGGACATCGGGGAGATGATAGACCAGCACAAAGGCAAAGAAAACGGCGTCGAGGAGGACGACGAGACATTTGTAGACTTACAGGAGTTCAAGGACAACTCTGACATCGATCCTTTTGAGTATGAGGTGAAGCTCAGCGACGGGCACCGCAGCAAGCATTACAAGGAGGAGCAGCGGATAAGGGACCGCCTGAAGAGGATCTTTCCGAATGCGCCCCCGGCTCCAAGAACGGCGCACATCTACAAGAGCCGAGGCTACAACATTCGATCCGCGGGAAACCAAGTCTCGCACGAGGAGGAGGAAGCCGACGGTGGTGTTTTGTAAAGGGATTTCTTATTTTTTTAGCCGTCCACGAAGGGTGAGCTCGGCGTAAGCCTCGCCACGAGATCCTCGTTCTGCAGGATAGGATTATCTGGATTCAGCCCTGCGAGATCGATGGCTCTCTTTCCACTCCCGTTCTGGAGTCCTACAGCCGCGCCTCTGTCGATGAGCAGGCTAATCACGTCCACCCTGCCGTACCCCGCGGCGTAGTGCAGCGCGGTATTCATTTTGGAGTCCTTGGCGTCCACAGCGGCACCCTCCTCGAGGAGCAGCTCGCATAGCTCAACGTGGCCCGCCCCCGAGGCGAAGTGCAGTGCCCTGCGTGACTCCGAGTCTCCCTCGTTGACGTCTTTGCCGATCGCAATGTAGTCCTCCGCGGCCTCGATGTCGCCCAGCTTGGCCGCTTCGAGGAGGTCCTTGGCAGCGGGAGGATCTCCAGCAGTCATGGGAGGACTTGGACCGCCCGCGGCACCCCCCAGCTTCTTGGAAAGAAGCTTGAGCCTGCGAGAAGGAGAGCGAGGTCAGAAGCGAGAACGACAGCGAGGAGGAGGAGACTTACTTCTCTGTGTCGTTCCAGAACTTCATCAAAGCACCCATTCCGCCCGTTTTCATCTCGTCGAACATCTCTTTGAGCTCAGGGTCTGCTTGTAGCTTCTCCATTTTGAGTTTGAACTCGGGAGAAGACTGCATCTCTTGGAGACTTTGCATCTGCTCTTGAACTTGTGGGCTGAAGATCGAGTTGGTTCGTTAGTTTGTCGCTCTTCGTCCTCGTTCTTATTTGTTTTACCTGCTCATCATCGTCTTCATAGACTCGAGAATCGCGGGGTCCTTCATCTTTTCCTCGAACTCGGCCTTGGCCCTCGCGGCGTCATCGTCGGCCGAGCTCGCCCTCGCCAGCGACTTGCGTCGCCTTAGCAGGGCTGCGGGCGGCGTCCGCCTCATACTTCTTGCGCAGAGCGTGGCTCCGCGCATCCTCACCTGTTCGAGGACTGGAATGGGAGCCATTTTCTCCGCGAACGGGAGGTACCGGGTGGTGCCGAGCTCGCCTTCCCCCTTTATCCTTTCTTGCCCAAAACTCGATCTTTGATCTCGATCTCACTGGGTTGCGGTTTCTTTTTTCTTTCCAATTTTTCCAATTTTTCCAAAGATTTCCAAAGAAGAAATCAGGGAGGCCGACAGGGTCAACTGGCTTAAGCCAGAACACAACCGTCTCAAGCTTGGGACACCGCAGGAAGGCTTTGGCGCAAGGGTCAAGGTCCAAAAGATCCCTTCACTCGACCCCGTAACCATGTCGTCAAGGAGAAGGACTTCGCTCGCGCAAAGGTCCAGCATAATGCTGTCGCCCCAGCAAAGGCTCTCTAACTTCAAGCAGACAGTGTCCACCGCAAATGCTGCTGTGGCGGAGACAAGTCAGCGAGCGTCGCAGCAGGTGAAGAAGAAGCTGGAGAAGAGAAAGCGACGAAATATCAACGCGCAGAACCTTCTCCAGCACCTTGGGGACTTGGCTGGAATTAACGACGCGAACTTGCTGTATGGCGAGAAACCTCCCCTGGGAGCTGGGGCTGCCAGTATGATGATGGCGAACACATCGTACTTGAAGGACAGCAGCACTCCAGCTGATCCTGACCAGGTGAAGCCGAAGAAGGACTTTAGGTACAAATTGAAATCGTTCAAGAGGCGCACTGAGCAGAAGGTGCTGGAATCCTTCGGAAAGTCGCCGCAGAGGAAGGCAAAGGAGACGGCGTATGACGCCCTTTGGGACAAGGTCTCGCTCCAGGAACAGGTTTGGAAGGATCTCAAGGTGCTGTGCAAGAGGCTCCAGGATGCTATGCAGGAAGTCGGGCAAATAGGTTCCGAGATCTCGGAGCTTCTGGTCGAGCTCTGCAAGGATGAGGATGACAACGAGCACAGTGAGCCCCAGGTCTCTACACTGCCCCTGCTGAAGCTGCAGTATTCGCTGGACACGATCTCAAAGGACACGATCCCAAGGGTGATCGAAAACCAGCTGCAGTCCTCAGTGGTCGACCCCATCAAGGACTGGAGAGACGAATTTCCTGCGTATGAGTCGTGCCTCCAGAAGAGGGATGGACTTGCGAGGGATGTGGACGCATACGAGCGTAAGCTCGTCACGCTGGAGGACAAGGCTATCGACAGAAGGGATCCGGCGGAAATCGCCCGGAGAAAGGATCAGTTGACTAGGGCTGAGAGGCGCTTTAAGAGCTTCAACACCGTGCTGATCAACCACTTCAAGGAGGTGGACGCCCAAAAATATGAGAAGGGTCAGATCATTGGAGATGGAGTCCTCCAGGCCTTAAGGCTTTGGCATGAGACGTGCTCGCAGCTTCTCCCGCCAACCCACACCTTCGATGCGATAAGAAACACGCCAATGAAGAAGGAACCTTCAGAAACTAGCTCTGATGGGGGAAGGAGCTCGCTTCCCACGCCCCCTATTCATGTTCAGGTGAATGCTGGCCTCTCCCTAGACTCTGGCATGACAGGATGATGGAGCAGGGAGTGCTCTGGCTTTCCACCGGTTGGTCCAACTTTTATGGGCGCAAGGTCATTCGATGCCTTCCACGGCGTATGGAGCGGTGTATGGAGAGCAAGGTTGGGACACTGCTACGGTTCGTGTCCCCAGCACTTCTGCTGCTTGTCGGGTTGTACACTAAGGAGTTTACTCTAAATGGCTTGGAATACACGGGAGAAGAGGACAACAACTTACATGGTGCGCCTCCAATTTTTTATGGTGATTGTGCCCTTTTCTATTCTTTTTGTCTGATTTACAGTGCTGCCGTCGGGTTCTCCTCCTTCTCCGGCATGACCTCGGTAAAGTCGCAGTTTCTTGCAGGCACCCTAACACAAAACACCTCGGCCCAGTTGGCGAGGCAGCCCTTGTTGTAAGGGTTTGCGGAGTTCCTGTCGTACGAGTACCTTATGTTCTCATAGGTGGTCTGGTTTCTGGAAAGGAGGTAAATATGAAAGCCACTGAGGCCACCTACAAACCAGATGCCGATGAAGACGTAGGTCATCATGAAGAGGGCCCCTGGCTCCCCTCTGATCGCCTCCCCAACGCTTGTGTCCGGATCATCGGACCTAATCTTCACCAAATACGCCGAGCACGCAAAGGTGAAGACACAAAGAACCGTGCAGCTGAACACAAAGATCAGGTAGAACCGGTAGTTCCTCTTGCCAATGGTTGTACCCACCCAAGGGCAATAGTGGTCAAATCTCTCGATACAGTCGTTGAGCACGGAGCAGTGGTGCGCTCGTGGGGGTTGGTAGAAATTGCAGGTATCGTTGTACCTCACCAAAACCATGTGCCCATTCACCTCGACGTGCCTCGTTCTCGCGATGTGGTCCGTGTTCCCTAGCGGAGCAGGAGCTCTCGGGATTATCCCCGGGTCCATGCAACCGGAGCAGAACAGGGAGCTCAGAGAAAGGCAGGGAAGGGCGATGCTGACTGCGAGCAGAACGTACGCCCCGATCTCCTTGCTTCCTCCGCCGCTGTCGCTATCCCGAAGGTCTTCGTAGAGAGGCCAGGCCACGAAGACCACGAAGACAACACACGGGATGAGAATCAGGAGGCACGTGCCAACGATTCCCCAGTAATACGGGCCAGTCACGCAAGCGCCGCCACAGAAGAACGTCTCGTTTCCCGGCCAGGACTCGTAACGCCGCTTGACGCCCTCTTTCGCAGAACCCTTGGCCTTCACCTCGACCTCGAGAGTGCTGGTCGACGGCTCTCCCATGGCCCCTTCGCCCCCCTCGATCGCCGTGCCCCCAGCGTCGCCCGAGGCCGCATCTGCCTCCGCGACGCCATCCGAAACGCCGCGTCCGGAACCCGCCCCCCCGTTCGCAGTGGGCGAGGTCGACGGGACCGACTTCGCAACTTCCTCGTCGTCCATCATCAGAGGTACGGCCGCAACCGGAAGTTGCATCATCTCCTCGCCCTCGGCTGTCGCTGTCGCTGCCATCGTGGCCTAGTGCCCACGCACCCGCTTTGTCCGCGCGATCCGTATCCACCGCGGGCGGGGCCGCCCCTTCTCCCTTCTCCCCGCCGCTCGCCAAAAGAGGTGAGCTCTTTTTTTTCGTTTTTTTGATTGCCAATTTGCCAGATTGCGAAGGCGGGCAGCGGGCGCGCTGCGGGGGGGGGGGCCGAGGAGGGGTGGTGAAAGAGCTCACCTTACAGGCAGGGCAGCCCTCGCACGCCTTGGTGGAACGTCTTGACCACGGAAAGGACCATGTCGGCGCAGTCAGCGATGTGCGTTTCTTTTTTGGAACCAGAGGGCTCCGGGGCCAAAGTTTTCTTCAACCTGGCGTACAGCCTTCCCACGCTTGCCTTTCTCGTGTTTCTCACGATGAGGCTCAAGTCGGCTTTGAGGAGGCTGTCGCGGTCCCAGTCGCAGATCATGAGAACGTACTACTCATTCCTCTGGGTGGTGTGTGCCCTGAGCTTGTTCAGGTGCATCTTCCAGATCGCTGAGTCCACGAGCGGGAGCACGGAGAGGGACTTCAAGTCGTGGTCCTTCGTGTGGCTTATCCTGACTGCGGGCATGACGATCATGGAGGTCTCTGTGGTCACCTTCCTTTCGCAGGGCTACATCGCGACGGGAAAGGAGGCGCTCCTGCGGACGCTAGGCATCTCGGGAGCCTTTGCACTTCTGGACTCTATCGTCAAGGTAAGGGCGCGAACAAGCCACAAGAAGTGTATCTCCCTTGCTGGCACTCTCGGTACCGGAGCCTGACGGACGTACCCAACCTTCTCTTTGTCCTTAGATGATTTTGGTTTTTGGTTGCGGGACATCTCTATTTATTGTGAGACGGGGAAGCGGCGCTGAAGGTGACGGGGACGACGGTGCCTGGCTTTGGAACGACATGTCTTGGGTCAAGTGGGGATTCTGGACCGCTCACCACCTTCTCTACTGTGCGGTGTATGCCTTCATTCTGGTGCTACCGCACACCAACTTCCGAGACTACCTTCCCGCAAGGCCCTCCTTCTACAGGTGAGAAGGCAGGAACGTTGTTGTGGACTAGACTAGGCCGAAGAGGACTGACGTGCTCTCCCACCGAAACTATATTTTTTTTATTCCACCCACAGGTACGTGGCTCTTCTGTGCGCCAACAACTTTGGACTGGTGGTAGGCAGCCTGATGATTGGGTCGAAGCACGTCTCAGGGTACTGCGTATACGGCGTATTCGCTTATGTTTACGGTGTGTGCTACCCGCCACTCCTGTACGTCACGTTCCTCAGTGAGTTCTTTGTGGACGACGACTTGGAGCTGGAGCACGCATACTACTCGGAGATGAGGGACGCTGGCTATTTTGACGACATCACATAAAGGCTACTTTGGCATCGCCGTGGTGTGGTGGTGGTGGAGTGTATGTGTGAGGGAGGAAGGGAGGGAGGGAAACAGTGTACTCTAAAAGTAAAACGATATGATATTTGTATACCAACAGTTTGAAGTAGAAATTACGTAATGCTACTGCCGCTCCACGTACCGCGGAGGAACTGAACGTCTACCTCACAGCGAGTAGATTATGCAGCCGAGGAGCTCTTCTCGCTCTCCCCGAACGCAACTCGCGTGCGTTGCGCCTCAGCACAACATAAACTCGAATCGCAGGCGATGCCCACCTTGGGCCGAGCCCGCGCGAACAAGGCCGAGTCGCGCGCCATGTTGCGCAGCGTACCGCCATCCCCAGGCTTCCTTTGGCCGCGGTCGACGCTCACCGAAGCCTGTCTTTCGTTTTGGATCTTCGATCCAGAGAGAGAGAGAGAGAGTCACTTGGCCGTGCTGCCGTTGTCCTGGGACCTCTTGCCCAGTTTCTCCCAGAGCTCCTCGTTCGACGGAGGTCTGGGGCCCTCTGGTGGATACACGACGTACTTCCTGTTCTGAATAACCTTGTTCAGCATGGTCGGGTTGTACGCAACGAAAACGGTCATCCCGATCGGCACGGCAAGGTAGCAGGCAAACTTGAAGGCCTCCAGGGCTGCGCCGCCGTTGCGCAGCGACCGGTTCATTGCGCGCAGCTTTCCCCGGCCCGTCTCCAACAACAGGTGCAGCTCGGGTGTCTGCGGGCGCTGCTCTCCTGCTGGCCTCGCATCTGATTTGGGCCTCGAAAAAAAAAAGGAACGGGAAATCCGGTGCATGAAAAGGGTGGGGGTTCATATTTCGGACGAAGAAACATCGAGCGTTTTATTTGTGGATATAACTCTTTCCACCGCTTGCAATATCTGCCGCAATCATCTGTCGCGTCATCTGAGACGCGTTTTCACGAGAGCACCCCACCAAGCGGGGCGCTCTCTGCATGAAACCATGAACCAACACT
>Ga0160423_10003640_pt1 | contig 12790 bp, 12 predicted proteins | sample CRUFie14St8metaG_FD_108191 | JGI IMG/M metagenome (GOLD analysis project Ga0160423, IMG submission 108191) | Marine microbial communities from the Costa Rica Dome - CRUD Field 142mm St8 metaG | ecosystem: Environmental > Aquatic > Marine > Oceanic > Photic zone | place: Costa Rica: the Eastern... | reverse complement strand
GAGTTCCCAATCGGGCGGTTGCTCCGGCCATTTGCCCCAAGGGTAGAGGATGATCCAAACACCGGTGTGCATGGTCACATAGAGGTCAGCATCGGTGACGTGCTGATCGATGTAGGCGGCGTTAGCAGCGGTTTCCGCCTCGCTGAAGGCTGCACTGCCGGGCTGCGTGGTGGGGCATGTGTTCCAATAATGGTCGTAATTTCGGTTCAGATCCACCTGGTTGATGTTCCAACGGGTGTCGTGGTCGTTGCCGTCGGGGTTGAGCATGATGAGGATGTGGAGTTCGGAGTTTTGCAACACGCTGATGGCTTCTTGATTGCCGTCGTTCCAGCCGTTGATGTACCACTTGGCCGACAACCACGCCAGCGCCGTTCCAAGGTATTCGTTTCCGTGGTGGCCGCCATCGATGTAGACGATTTCCTTGGCTGAGCCGTTGGGTTTGGTGTCCATCGACCAATCGGAGAGGCGGACCACCCAAAGCGCCCTGCCAAGTTCGGATTCACCGGCGCTTACGAGGTCAACGATTTCCGGGAAATCATCGGCCCACTCGTTGACCTCCATCGTCAGCGCAGCCCAGGTCATGTGAACGTGGCTGTCAATGGGGTCTCCGGGCCATGCGTAAAGGTGTTCGGGGTCAAATTGAGCCGAAGCGGTTGGGACGCATGCCATCAGCATGCAGACGACCAATCCCACAGCCACGCGCATGATTTGGCGTCGTGCGTGCAAATCAAAAACGCTTGCATTGGGCGGGCATCACCAATCGGAGGTGAACGCGTTGGGGTTGGCGACCTTTTCGCCTTCTCGGGTCCAAATGCTCGGCCCGTCCGTGGCGTAGATGTCTGCGAAGGGGTCAATCTCTTCCTCCTGCAGGTTTCGCTGCATGTAGGCTTCCACACGCTCCCGAAGGTCTGGCTTGAACTTCCAATAGTGGATGCGCCATTCCCGTCCATCCCACAACGTGGTTTCTTCGGATTCGGTGGTGAGGAGATCGTAGTCTTGGAACATGTAAAACAAGTTGCGGTCGGTTGGTTCGAGCGCGTTGTCGATGATTCGGTTGTAGAAACCAAAGAAGCCAAGCGCGTGCTCTGCCATGCCCTGAGCAACCTCGGCGTCCATGTCCAAGTCAATGTGCTGTTGAATTGCCTTGGTCAACTCGGCAAGTGTCATTCCCATCTTTTTCCCTCCGTTCAGGTGCGAACCGGCGATTTTTGGTCCCCGTTGCTATGTTTTATTGGTCACCGACCCATATTAAGTGTTCCATGCTTTTTCTTGAAACCCGCACTTTGGCACATGAAATCGGGACCTGTCCCCCATCGGCAGGATGATGAAGGGGGCGGCAACCCGTGCATTGCATGTCAGCGGACTTTGAGGAAGGGACGTTTCTTGGTCTACCAAGGCCCAGCAGGCCCACCGACATGGCCGTTGTTCCATTGGCTTATGAGTTGACGACCTCGTACGGGACGGGTGCTTGCGACGGACCGCAGGCATGTATTGATGCCAGCGCTCAGGTTGAACTCTTCGATGACCGTCTGGGAAACGACCTTCCCGCTGGATTCGCCATCATCACCGAACCCGTGTGGGAAAGCCAGGCACCCACCTTGCGTGAACAACTGGACGAGATGGCGGCCTACGCACGGTCGTTCTACAACGGTGACCTCTTTCCCCTCTTCCTCGGTGGTGAGCACGGAATACTTCCACCGATCGTCCACGCTGCGCGACACCATCCTGCGGTTGACGGCGATTTGAATCGGTTAACAATCGTGCAACTCGACGCTCACGCCGACCTTCGTTCCTCGCTTGATGATGAGATTTTTTCGCATGCCTGTGCGGCATCGAGAAGCCTTGACGTCGGTGCTGGCGCCCTGCTTCAGGCCGGTATTCGGGCCTACAGTGAGGAGGAACTGGTCCGCATCAAGAGCGACGACCGCATCACCACGTCTTTTGCCAAGGACACGCAGCACCCCCACACAGGCGCTGTTGCATGGCAAGCGTGGCTGGATGAACTGCGTTCTCTCTCTGGACCCGTTCACTTTACGTTGGATATCGATGGTCTGGACGGTGCGTTGGTTCCGGCCACCGGCACGCCGGTCCCCGGCGGGTTGAATTTCTGGCAGGCCGTCGAGACCATTGAAACGCTCTTTTCCAATCCGCAGGTTGTGGTTATCAGCGCTGATGTGAACGAAATCGTGGCCCAACCGGACGGGGTCCTGACGCAATTCACGGCGGCGCTGCTGGCCACCAAGATACTCGCAAACCATGCTCTCGCACGTCGAGAGGGGCGCTGGGAGCGCGCTGAAACCGAACGGGACGTGCCGTTTGATGCGGCGTTTTTCACTCAATTCAAAGGGTCAGCCTTTTCGGCAGTTTGAAGAAGAGCACGGTACGGCAGGCGGCAGGTGAGAACATGACGGTCAAGCCGAGCCAAGGCGCCCACGTGCTTTTGGACTACATGAACGCTGTTTTTCACGACGAAGCCGCCTACAACTGGCTGTTGGCCCTGATGCGTGAAGCCGTTGACCAAAGCCCGGCCACGGAAGTTCACGCCCACCTTGCTCCCTTCGACGGCAGCACGTCGCCACCGGGATTTGCGGCGGTTGTCCTCATCGACGAAAGCCACATTACGGCGCATTGTTATGCCGACCGTGGCCTGTTGGCCATCGATTGTTTCACGTGCGGTCAGACCGACCCGGACGGTATTGCCCAATTCCTGCATGAACGCCTGATGGAGCGAATGCCGGGCCTTCAATGCGTTCGCAAACAACGGGTTGACCGTTTTATCTCGGAGGTCTGATGCATGACGGTGAGGTCCTTTGTCGATGAACACTATCATCGCTTCAATGCGGGAACACTTCGCGGTGCGGCCGCTTCGCTGGTCGACCATCTCGAGGGAGGAGGCGGCTTGGTTGTGACGCTGGCGGGCGCCATGAGCACGGCTGAAATCGGTCGTAGTTTGGCCCAGATGATTCGCGCTGGGCACGTGGTGGCGATTTCTTGCACCGGCGCCAACCTTGAGGAGGACGTCTTTCACCTGGTCGCTCGGGATGCTTACGTTTCAATTTCCTCGCCCGATAACTTGAGCGCCGAGGACGATGCGGCGTTGTTTCAACGGCATCTCAATCGCGTGACGGATGTCTGTATCCCCGAAGAGGAAGCCATTCGGAAAATGGAACATTTGTTGATGGAGATTTGGGGCAAGGCTCACGCCGACGGGGAATCGCTTCTGCCCCATCGGTTCCTGTACCGTCTTCTCCGTTCGGAGGCCTTCCGAGATGCGTATCAGGGTCAGCCCGAGCATTCGTGGCTGCTCGCTGCTGCAGAATGCGATTTGCCGCTGTACGTCCCGGGTTGGGAGGATTCTACCCTCGGCAACATCTTTGCCGCACGCTGCTCGCAGGGCTTGGTTTCGCCCGACATTGTGAAGAGCGGCACGCACTACATGACGCACTTGATGGAATTTTATCGCGGAGCGACCAAACCGCTGGGGTTCTTGCAGTCTGGAGGCGGAATTGCTGGTGATTTCCCGATCTGCGTCGTGCCGTTGTTGCACCAAGACTTGGAGGAGCGAGACGTTCCTTTGTGGGCTTGGTTTTGCCAAATCACCGATGCCAGCGCTTCCTACGGCGGTTATTCTGGTGCTCCACCCAACGAAAAAATTTCATGGGGTAAACTCGGTCTTGATACGCCCCGGTTCAACATACAGAGCGATGCGACCATCGTGCTCCCGCTCATCTTTGGCTACGTTCTGGACCTTTGAGTGAGGCGTCGGACCCAAAGTCTTGAAGGGGAGCCGTCCCGTATGAAAGCCATGACCACCCGGCGCAGGCTCGCCTGCTTGTGCATGACGGTGTTGTTGGTCGCCACGGTCGTCCCCATCAACGCCCAAGCCGATACGGCCCCATCGGTCCGCATCACCACCCACTGGGTTGGTCAAGGTGCAACCGATGTTGCTCATGCTTACATGCTGACCTTTTCCGACAACGGCACCTACGGTTTTGAAATCGACATGCAACACCTTCGCAACGGCAGCCAACTGGAAACCAGCCACAGTGTGTTGTGGGGCAGCGAGGCGGGTGTTCGCACGGCGTTACTCACCTTCAACACCTCGCTCTCCTGGGGGGATCAGGTTGACCTTGGAGTCACCATCACCGACCACAACGACGACAGCGGCTTGGAAATTGAGACGGTTCGCAGCTTTGTTGTCGGTCGTTGGAATCAACCGATGGACGACCATGAAGTCCTTCTCTCCACGACGTGGGAGCTCGGGCAGTCATACGAAACGGCTGCGGGCGATCAAAATTTTTCGCTGGGCTTCACCGGCCAAGGATGGCAGGAGCGGGTTGGTGATACGCTCTCGTCGTGGGAATTGGGAAACGGGTCCTTCTCCACCGTTGAGAGCACCGCTGACGGGATCACAGAACTTGATTTGGTTCTGACCCAGTTGTGGAAAAACGAGACCATCGTAGCCGGTGTGCTCACGAGCCAAGTCTTCGACGCTCGTGGTTTTGGTGAATTGCGAACCGAATTGCTTGACGGGGACACGTCCACCGTCATCCAAGCCAATGTATCACAAGCGATGCTCAACCGCTCCATCGTCAACGGTGTCATCGGCGAACAACTTTCGCTGGAAGCCACGGGTTCGCTCAACATTTCGGAGGACGATGGAGAGAACAATTCCCTTGCCATCGACGGGGAACTGGCCGTGTTTTTCTTCGAGTATGCCGATGTCGACGGCGTGCGCGTGCTCCAGCACACGCAATTCGAAGCCATGGCAGATTTCGTTCTCATCGACGAGGGAACACGCCTGGATGTTTCTCTTGACGGTTTCACCTCGCTCGAGCGATGGGAACACGGTGTTCGTACGCAGCATTTGGAGGAGCTCTACGGTGATGGCACCTTCGGCTTCACCGATCAAGAAGAAAACGCTTCGCTTCAGGTCAACGGCACCATTCTTGATCTGCACACGAAACTCGAGAACGGTACAACCTTGGTCGACGATCTCCATGTCGATGGAACCCTAACGGGCGATGTGCAAGGCACCTTTGGCGTTCTTCGAGGCATTGAAACCACGGGGATGCAAGCCAACTCAACCGGTCAAGAACACCTGGTGAACGTCATTTTTCAGGAGTCATGGTTCAACATCACGGGCGTCAACGGTGGTAACTTCTTTGACGGCGCAGGGGTGGGTGCAACCCACAACCAAACTTGGGACTACCAAGCCGTTCAATCGGACTGGGACAACCGCACCGTGAGGCTGGTTTGGCGCCAGACCGGGCCGGATGCCTCTGAAGGGGAAGAATTCCCGGAGCACAGCCCGGTTCAGCAGAACGCAACGGCGCCGGTGGCGGAGGAAAACCTCGGCGACGTGACCGTTGGCCGAGAGACAGGCTGGATGCCGATTCCGCTCAACACGGACGACCGTCTTCGTTTGAACGGTCAGGAGGGGCTCACGCTCACGGTTGAGGTTGGCAACACCCGTGTGGACGCTCGGGACGGTCACAACCTCAGCGTCATTGAATGGACCGGCGTGTACGAGGGTGGCGGCGAGGCAGGAAACGCCTCGGGGGCCATGGTGGTCCAGGGCCCACTCAAGGGCTTGCTGTCTTCCGTTCAACGCTCGCTTACCCTTCCGTTCGGCGAGGAAAACGAGACCATGGTGCTTCAGGAGACGCAAGTTCTTGAACGGGTTCTTTCACCTGAAATCGTCAGCCCCGACGAGAACAACCCACCGGTGATCTCAGCCATCGGTTGGCGTGAAGGTTTGGCCCAAGGTGAAGGCGGCGCCGTTGCGCATTTGCAAGCCACCGTCGAGGATTCTGAATGGAACGTGGTGAGCGTGGTAGCCGACCTCAGCGCTTTCGGTTTGGGAACGGTGGAATTGAACGACCGCGGACTGAACGGTGATGGAACGGTGGGCGACGATGTCTACACCACGTCGGTCATCATCCCCGGTCTCGAAATCGGTTCGTTCGCCGTCAACGTGTCGGCCACCGACAGCTTCGGAGCGACCGCCAGCGAGGCAAATACGGTCGAAGTTGCCAACCAGCCCCCCCGTATTCTGGCTGTTGAAATCGTTCCCGCCTCCCTGGAGCGAGGGCAGTCCGTGGTGGTCAACGTCGTGGCTTACGACGGGCACGGTGTACGTTCGGTGCATCTTGATTTGCGGGCTTTCGGCGGGGCCCTGGTCGAGTTAACCTTGGAAAGCGAGGACGCACCGTGGGCGGGCATGATTGAGATGCCCTCGGGCATGACGCCGGGGTATCAGTCCCTGTTGGTCGTGGCCGAGGACAAGCAAGGTGCTGTTGCACAGGAACGCGTTTACACGCCTGCACCCGCAGGGGTTGGCGACCCTGTGTTTGGTCCCCACCACGTCGATCGGAGCGTGAGCATGCCGATTGAGGTGCAGATTCTCAACGATCGCCCTTCGATCATCACCTCGTATTTCATCGTCGATAAGACGCCCGAAAGCGGCGTCGTCTACACCGTGGAGGTGAACGATCCCGACGGTGTTGAGCGGGTTCAAATCAACCTCGGTGTGTTCACTCCAATTGGCGGCAAAACATGGACCCTGATGCACGATGATGGTGTGAACGGCGGGGATGAGGTTGCGGGCGATGGCATCTACTCCGTTCCGCTTTCAATCCTGAGCAGCACGCCGTTGGGCACGCATGAGATCTCGCTCAGGGCGTTTGACACGTACGGGGAGCTGAACACGGCCTCTGCCGCCATCACGCTTGAGGAGGTGGAAGGTTCGACGGAGGGTACAGAGGGCTTGAGCGCCGCTGTTTTAGGCGGCCTTGGTCTGTTGGTTTTGCTTGGAGCCGTCGTGGTTTTGACCGTCCTGATACGTCGTGGCGGCCAAGGTGGCGGGGACCGATTTGGGATGCAATAGTTGCCGTCTTGGCGTCCCCTGCCATGAGCCGTGAAACTACGCCGACAACCGTTTAAACCCCTGCAAGATGGGACGGCTACCAGCGAGCGTAGTGTAGTGGTTATCACCGGGCGTTGCCAACGCCTGAACCCGGGTTCGAGTCCCGGCGCTCGCACCACTGCAAGCCATTTTTGTGTTTTTCAGGGTGAATGTTTATCGGGTGTCCGACCTCGAGCAAACTCGGTAACCATGTCCGACCGTCGCATCATCTTTGTTGGAAAAAAACCCCTGCACGCCTACGTCCGAGCGGTGGTGAAAGCGATGGAGGACGGCGACAGAGAATTGCAACTGGTGGCCAGAGGCGCCACCATTTCCCGTGCCGTTGACGTCGCCGAAGTTTGCCGTCGACGCAACGGTCACATCGCTCAGGGATTACCCGAGACGGTCAACATTCAGAATCTTTCGTGCGAATCCGAGGAAGTCGAAGGTGAGAACGGCATGCGGACCGTGAGCGTCCTGCGTATCGACCTCGAGGGTGTGGGAGAATTACCTCTCGGTCAAGAGGAATGATTCGCCAACAACTCCAATCGGCGCACGATTTCAGCAGCGGTCTGTTCGTAGACCTGGTAGCTCTGGCCCACCGGATCCTCGAGTTCCCAGTCTTCATCGATTTTTATCGCGGGACAATGAACGCCGCAACCCATTGAAATCACCATGTCAAATGCGCTCGGGTCAACCTCGTCCAACCCCTTGGGGTTCATGCCTTCGGTCGAAATGCCTCTTTCTTCAAGCAAGGCCAGAGCGTGTTTCGCTACCTCGGGCCCGGGATGCGTTCCTGCGGAGGCGGCTTCATAGCCCATGGATTTGGCAAAACCTTCCGCCATTTGAGAGCGACACGTGTTGCCCACGCAGACAAACAGGAGTTTCATGTGAATTCCATGTCGCCTACCCGCTAAGAACTCTACCTCCATAGGTTGTTGATGGCTTGACATAGGTATACGCTTTGGGACCAGCATGTGGCGTGCTTTGGTTGGAAACCTTGGCGTGTTTGGGCTGCTTTTCGGGCTACATATCGTGTTTGCATCGCTTGATTTGGAACTTGCTTTTTCCATCGTGGCCTTGGCCATCACCGTTCAGGTGGTCCTGTTTGGGCCTTTTTCGGTGGTCCTTGAAGGAGCACGACGCCGGCTTCAAAGCCGGCGAACCAACCGCGTTGGTTTCGCCATCGCCCTCCCCCTCTCGTTTGGTCTGGCGTGGGCTTACAGTGGCATGGTTTGGTCTCCCCCGGTCGTTCTTGTGGTGGTTGGAACAACCGTTGTCTTCCACCTCCTGCTCGACCGTCGATTGACACCCGGGCGTTGATTCAACCCCGCTTCGTTGTGGGTGGGTTGAAGTAGGCCTGTACGGTGGTTTGTTCATGGCGGATTCACCGATCTCCATCAACGCACCCGGTGCTTCGAACGATGCATCGGCTGGGCCGTCCCCTCAAGAGCAGAAGCAAATGGAACAGGCTTATGCGCAGATGAAGCGCAAGATGGCGATGGAAGAAATCGGCCGAAACATCAAGCACAAAATCATGGTGCTCTCCGGCAAAGGCGGTGTGGGCAAATCCACGGTATCCACCGGCCTGGCCCTGTCCTTGGCCCAGCAAGGTCATACCGTGGGAATTCTGGACATTGACATCACCGGTCCCAACGTTCCCAAGATGATGGGCTTGGACGGCCGTCGTCTTCATGTCGAAAACAAACGAATCCACCCCGCACAAGGCCACCTGGGCGTGAAGGTGATCAGTATGGCTTTCCTGCTCGAGGATGAAGACACGCCCGTGGTGTGGCGCGGGCCCATCAAACTGGGTGCCATTCAGCAATTCATTGGCGACGTAGAATGGGGGCAGTTGGATTACCTCATCATCGATTTCCCACCCGGTACCTCTGACGAACCGCTGACGGTGGCTCAATCACTTCCAGACATTGACGGTATGGTCATCGTCACCACGCCGCAGCAGGTCGCCCTGCTCGACAGCCGAAAATCAATCACCTTTTCGGAATCACTCAAGGTGCCTGTTCTCGGAATCGTTGAGAACATGAGCGGTTTTACGGTGAAGGGAACGACCTCACCCGGCACCGAAGTGAGCATTGCTGCTCCTGGAGGCAAGACCCTCTCTGCGAAAGCCGACGATGAAGGGAACTTTTCGGTCACGCTCGACATCTTCAAAGAGGGAGGTGGCAGAGACACGGCCGAGGAATTCGGTGTGCCTTTCCTTGGTGCGCTGCCCTTCGACCCCGGTTTTGTACGCGGCGGAGACGACGGTGTGCACCGCATTGTTTCGGAGCCTGAGGGTCCGTCAGCCCTCGCTTTTGCTCAGGTGGTCGCTGCGATTCAAGAACAGCTTTCCGACGGTGCAGATGGTGGTCTCGAAATCATCTGAGGTGGCATCATGAGCGAGACGTTGCCGACCCTCAAGAAACTTGAACGCCGTCCACAAGACATGGTGCTTACCTACGACGACGATTCGGAATTCACGGTCACCTACGACGATCTTCGACACGCATGCCCTTGCGCCAAATGTTCACCCATGCGCAACGAAGACGACACGAGTCGCACCCTTCGGCGTCAGATCGAGGCGTTGCCTGCAGAGAAACCCTCGGTGCGCACGGTTGGAAAATACGCCCTCGCTTTTGATTGGCAGCAAGGTTGCTCCAGCGGTATTTATCGATTCGAGCGAATCTATGACCTCGCTCATCGAAGAGACCCGGACCGAGGCAAGCCCTACGTCCACGGTGCTTGGTAATCCGACTTTGCCGGAACGCTTGTTGACGATTCTTTCATGAAGGGACGCCATGAGCACCACACGGAGTGAGCCCCTTTGCAGAGCGTCTACTTGACTTGGATGATCAGCGCCCTTGCGCTCGGTGTCATCCTCCTCCCGGTGTTCAAACCACCTTGGGCGAAACTCTCTCTCCCTCCGTTTGTCGACTTCTTTCGAAGGTATTGGGTCCACATCCTCATCGTGTTTGCCATTTACAACGCCAAAGACAGCCTCGACCAAATTGACCGTTTGCTCATGGCGAGCACCGGACTTGACATGACGCCCTATATTTGGGCCATTGAGGGCAACCTCGTTCTGTGGGTTCAGCAGACGTTTGAAGCCGCTTGGTTGACCACGGCACTGACCCACTTCTACGTGGCGGGTTTCATGTTTATTTGCTATGTTTCCGTGTTTTATTTTGCATATTTCGATGACCGATGGCTCGCCGACCGTGTCACCCTTTCCATCGCTTGGGTGTACATTCTGGCCGTGCCGTTTTACCTCTTCTTCAACGTTCGAGTGACCGGCGACACCATCCCTGAAATGGAAACCCTTGCCTACACCCTTACGCCAGAAATTGCAGATTGGTTCCGACGCATCGATCCGTTCACCAACGGCATGCCGTCCCTCCACATTGGTATCCCGTTTGCCGTTTGGCTCTGCCTTACGCGGTTTGATGACGACCGCCGTTGGAACCGCTACCGGTACACGGTGTTTGGCTACACGCTGCTCACGGCGTTCACCATCATCTACCTCGGGATTCACTGGTTTGTTGACATCATTGGCGGGATGCTCATTGCCGGCGCTGCGGTCTCCATGGCGGACCGAACGTCGAACACCTGGTGGAAATTCTTTGACGAGCGAACCATGAACGCACGTGTGGTCACGGTGCTTACCAGTCCGGGGCAAGCATGGTCGTGGATTCGCTCTCGCGGAGGCCGTTTCTATCGACAATACAGGTCCCCAAGCAGCCGTGAAACCGGTCACATCGCCGTGGTCATTCTTGTGATCGTGGCCGCGGTAATCACTTGGGATCTAACCCATCGCTCCCTTCCCGCGGGAGGCGTTGAGGCGCCAGAAGCAGCTGCGGCTGCCGACGGTTGGTTGGTGACGCTCGACAACCAAAGCGACGGGGCCTCGCTTTTGCTTTACGACCTGTCGTTGGCCTCCTACGACCCGGTGGTGGTGGAAGTTCCCGGCCTCACGTTGGATTCGACTTACGCACTGCAAGAAGATCGATTGGTCGCAACAAACGCCACATCCCTGCTCATTTTTGACGTCAACCAACCCGAAACCCCGCTGTCAAGCCTTCCTTTTGGCGAACATGAGCGTTTGATTTTGTGCGAGCAAGCAGGTTCTCCCGTTATCACTTACACCGTCGACGGCGTGCTCGATGTGATGAACTTCCGCGGGGAGACGTTGCTCGACGATGAACGACCAACGAACATTCGGGCCATGGTGTGCACGGGTTCAGAAATCGCTTATGTCACGGAAACCAAACCCATGGAGGTCAACATCCTTCAGTTGGGTGTCCGAGGGCAAATCGGCTACACCGTCAACGCCACGGCGCCCGCTGAAGAAGACGATCTTCTTGCCTCATGGGGCATCCCCGTGGACATGGAAAACGCCAGCATCCAGAACATGGCGTTCAACCGCGAGTACCTTGCTGTGACCGTGAACGTTTCCGCAACCGACCGACTTGTGCTCTACAACCGTACAACGGCGGAACAATGGTTGGCCAGCAATTCGAAATACCACGTGTCGGATTTGTCCCTCGATCATGGCATCCTTGCCTGGTCGGTTCGGGACCACTACAACCCCCTCACGCCTCAACAAAAATACCTCGACCGTGAGATCTACTTCACCGAGTTGGAAACCAACACTTCGCACGTCCTTACGTCGGACACCAGCGACCAGTGGGGCCCTCAAGTTTTGGAACAACACCTCGTCTATTTCCAGAGAAACGGCGACGTGGTCTCGGTTGAGATTCATTCTTGGGAGCCCGAATTGAGGTTGTACTCCAGCCTCGTCCTTCAAGCCGGGGTTTTGGCGGCCTTTGTGGTGGTTGCTTGGAACATGTGGCAGCGACAAAGTGAACGGCGTGAGCGGCGTCAACCGTGATATCGAACCCGTGTTCGAATGTCCTCAAGTCGGGTGTGTACCTCCTTGGCGGATGGAACGCTGCCACCCTGCAAGGCCGGTGCGGGTCCCAGCTCCTTTTCGGCGGTCAAGTAGCCCTCAATCACCCAGTCAATGGCGCCCTCCCACTGTGGATGCGAGGCTCCAAGAATCTCGTCGAGCACGTGCAAATCGATGCCAAATCGCTCAACATCGTATTCGATGGAGGCCAGTCCGAAGTCGATGAGGTGAACGTGGTCGCCGTTGATCAACACGTTGTTGCTCGACAGGTCGCCGTGGGTCGTGGCCTCGCGATGAAGCCGACGAACCGAGTGGCCCACGCGGCGCAGGACCGTCATCGCTTGTTCTTGGTTGGTCTCCGGGTCGTTGAGGACGTCAATGAGCGGTCGGCCTTCAAGGTGTTCGATGATGAGTTGCCCGCCTTCGTAATCCAAATCCCAGACCGAAGGCACCGAGAGTCCTGCTTTCCGGGTTCGAATCAGCAAGCGGGCTTCGCTGATCATTCGTCGGACACCCAAACGGTGGTCGAGGTTTGGATGCCGCCAAGAACGGGGCCGACGTTGCTTGCGTACGGCGGTTTTTCCGAACCATTTTCCTTTCCACACCTCGGCTTCCGCACCCAAGTGCAAACGCTCCGTTGGCGTGAAGGCCATGGTCGGCTCACTGAGGCCCTCTTTTTGAACATTCATGCTTATCCGTTCCTTGAAAAAGGGTCACTGGTTGGGTGACATGAGCCCCATGTCGTTGAGCCTCCCGATGTGTTCGGTGAACTTCATGGACACCACGCTGTCCGTGGAAGAGCAAGCCGTTGCCGACCGGATTGCTGAACTCAAGCAGATCTTGGGCGAGGATTTGCTCATCCTCGGTCATCACTATCAGCGGGACAGCATCGTGATGCATGCGGATTTCCTCGGAGATTCCTTCATGCTCAGCCAGAAGGCAGCCGATTCCAAGGCGAAATACATCGTGTTCTG
>Ga0160423_10003639_pt1 | contig 12795 bp, 19 predicted proteins | sample CRUFie14St8metaG_FD_108191 | JGI IMG/M metagenome (GOLD analysis project Ga0160423, IMG submission 108191) | Marine microbial communities from the Costa Rica Dome - CRUD Field 142mm St8 metaG | ecosystem: Environmental > Aquatic > Marine > Oceanic > Photic zone | place: Costa Rica: the Eastern... | reverse complement strand
ATACTAGCAATACACTGAACTATTGGGCTCTTGTCACTATATTTGCATGGGATAACAAACATCAGTATCTTTGCCCCATAACATTTTTCCTATCATCTGGACGGAAACTCTTCTTCTCTGGAGTTCTAAAGATTACATTATTAGTGTGCCAGTTGACCGGATGCCAAGTATGAACAACAAAGCAATCTAGAGTTTGATATACATTAGACAATCTACCAATATTGGTAAGTTTGTCAGAGACAGAAACATTATTCTTGTTCCCACCAATAAAATGTTGCAAGTTATTAGATGAGATGTAATGACAATTAAAGTCAAAAGATCCATTGTATGAAATGAACTTTACATCTTCTTTTAGTTCATCAAAAGGTTCTCCTTCTTCTCCTTCAACATTACCACCTCTATAGTAGATACCTTTTCCTATGGTAAGATATTTGTCCATACTCAAAGCAGCATTGAAATCGCTCTCAGTAACCCACTCTTTACAATTATAGACGGGAAGACTCAGTAAGAAATCACTCCTACCATCAATAGATTTCACTACCTTGTGAAAGTTTGTAGATAGTGCATAGTCAATCTTCAACAATAGAACCTGCGAGGGTTCTTCATTCACAGAATACCAATACTTAGAAAAATACTCTAAGTCTGCAGAAAGAGACTTTGGAGTATTCTTATCAAAAGGAACAATAACAAGATCTTCGCAGAAGAAATTCTTACAGTCAATACTCTGCAATTTATCAATTACGGTATCAGTATCAATCAAGGTTCCTGCATTATACAGGTAGAGAGTGTTCCAAGTTAGACTCTCAGATTGCTTAAGTAAAAGACTCTCTAAGCAACGATCCAGAAGTTTTTCATCAAGTGGATCGTGTATGTATAGAAATAGGTCCTTATTCATTTACAAAGTCCTTCAGTTTTACAAGATAGTTTTCTTTTGCTTGTACGATTTTTTCTGCATATTCTTCACTGTTATACTCTTCTTCTTTTTTGAGAGTTAGTCCAATTTCATTGAACAAACAGTTTCGGCCACTTTTGCCTCCACTATCTCCACCAAGATAAGTAAAAGGAACTCCACTAGAAACACAACATACACAGGTGTGAACTCTTGTAGTGATTACATAAGATGCATTTGCATAAAAGTTCCATAGTTGGTCTGCATATCCAATCTGGACATAATTATCAATTTTGTTTGATGATGGATGCACATTATTTTCAGCAATATACACCTTATCATAAATCTCTTCCAACTGTCTCTTTAGGTCATATGCTCCAGAGACTTCAGTAGGCATTCCATGAGGTTCATAGTTGACTACTGCATACTTGGAAGACGAATTTTCTTGTCTTGGTTTGATAGTATCTCTTGCAAAGAATGCAAGATCCATTCCAGACAACGCTTTATCATTCTCTTTCAAAAATTCATATGTCTTACTATCTCTAGTAATAACATACTTACAGTTGGACAAATTGTAAATGTCGTTGATTGCTGCTGCCTCTGATGAATCATACTGACCTCCACAACCAATACCAAGAACTACAAAGGGAAGTCCAATCTCATCCACTTTCTTGAACAGACTAGTGTAAAGGACAGGAGATCCTGCAGATCCAGAGAAAACGTAGATGATATCAAAGTTTTCTTTGATATATTCTACAGTGGATGCTGTAAGAATCTCTTTGGTTTTCCATTGAGGAAGACAAGAGTCATAGAATTCAAAATATTCAATACTATCATTCGGGTGGAGATTCTCTACGACAAACTGGCCACCAAAGTTAATAAAATCATTTCCTTGGTTTAATCCACCACTACACTTTAATCCTGCTACTTTCATTAGTTCTTATCAAAAATATGTTTCCAAATCTCCAGAGTTGCGAGGAATGTTTATCGCAACACAAGAAGGATATGGGTTGGACGCTGCAAAATCATTTACAAGCACTCGCTGCGAATGAGGGAGTCCCATAATAAGATTATGGTAAGGTATACCTTTAGATTCTAACTCATCTAAAGTTATTTGTCTATATTCCTCTGGTCTACTGGTGGTGAGAACAATATGAGTTCTACCCTCATCAAACAATTTGTTTAAGTAATTTATGTTACCTTCAATCGGGTCTCCTTCTCCAATAAAGGGAGGGAATTGATGAGAGGTGTTAGTAACCAGAGTCCCATCAATATCACAGAATATAGTCTTATAGGTCTTCTTATACTTCTTCCATTCAACCAAAGTTCCCCAATCTTTATATGCAAATGCTGGAGTTGATTGGAATAAAGATCCAGCTAACATCATCTCAAAGATAATATGACTGATGTAGCATTCTTCTTCTATATCCTGCAGAGATTCATATGTATTACAAAATTGTTCGCTACTGGAGAATCCATATCCACCACAGCAGAAAGTAGAACTTACAATTTTCTTCTCTACGATATTTGTTAGAACATTATTATCATCTAGTTCAATATAACTCTTACCTTTTGCATTTATACCTTCATCTTCATTCAGGTCAACATAGACAACCTGATTAGACGTTTCTTTTATTTCACATTCATAGTAGTTATCAGAGTCTTTGATAAAAACAAATCCAGTAATATGCTCTTTACGAATTACTTCATAAACAGTCTCTGATTGAGAAGATGTTTGTTTATCCAAATAAGAAATCTTAGTCTTATCAAGAACTCCAAGTTCGTCAACTTCCTTTAGAAGTCCATTACTAAACTTATATTTGTCTTCATGCTCCTGCAAGACAACAAAATAAATGTTGTCAAAGAAGTCTAAATTGAGTCCAGAGATAGATTCGATAACCATAAATCTATTTTGCTTTGGATGGGTAAGCATCCATTTAGGTCTCATGTTAGGAAATCTTGAGGACTTCCCTGCCATTGGAATGATTAAATTTTTCATAGAGGGTAGTAGACTCCAGTAGATTTTTCAATATAACCTTATGTGTTTGATCTGTCAAATAAGGTTGAATTCTTAGTAGATTTAAAACATCTAAAAGATCAAATAGATCTGTATCAATATATTCTTGATATCTATTATACAGTTGTTTCCAAATAAATCTTTTGGATTGATAGAGTCTAAGAGATTTTTTGTTGTTTACTTTAATAGACCAGAAGTAAAACAAATCTTGTTTTAGTTTTACAAGGTCAACCAAAAAAGAGTTGAGATAGCTGTCAAGAAAGTCGATAAAGAAAACTCTCTTACCATTGAATAGTATATTAGAAAATGTCAGATCTCCATGACAAAAAGTTTTTGGAACTCCAACAGCATCATATTCAAATGTCAGTAAGTAATTTTTGAAGTCGCTATCAGGTATTTCTAAAGATTCTATCTTCTTAGATATTTTTGATTTCACTTCACACTCTTTAAAAGTTTTTTTAGTAGAAATTAAAAAATCAAAATATTCATAAAGAGAGTTCAAAATAAAATTTATTTTATTAGCATCGCAGGTCTCAAAGAACAAGTCAAAAGTTTCTGCAGGTATGTATTCCATATCGAAATAGTCATCACCCACCTCAAATACTTTAGGAACATCTATAGTAGTAAGATTGCAGTTAGAAAAATATTTCTGCTTATTTGCTTGCTTGATTAATCTTTTAGAATATTCATTTGAACTAGACTTCCTTATAGTATTAGAATCTAGTGCTCGAATAAAACATCCAGATAATCCGCGATCAAACCTCTCCATCATAGTGCTCAAGGAAGTAGTTCAGGTCTTCTGGAGTTCCAATACCCCACATACCAGACTTCTCAATCTCCTTGATACGGATCTTCTTACCATCTTGAATTGCTTCATTGAATACTGGACAGACATAGAATTCGTTATTAACACGAATGTCCTTATCAATCATCTGTTCAGCATACTTCACATAGTCAGATCCTTTCTTCCAGTAATAGATACCAACTGTAGCATGTTCGGAGATAGGTTTCTTCTCAGCAACTTCAGCGACATATCCATCCTCTCCCAGTTTGGCATAAGACCACTTTGGATGAGTAGCAGGGAAAGTAACAATACCACCATCAACCTCTCCATTCTGAAAGGCATATAGAGTCTCGTTAGAATCCCACTCAACGAACTGGTCAGAGTTTGCCATGATCAGCGGTTCATCATTATTGATATACTCTTTTGCAAGTAAGGTGGTGCAAGCCGCTCCTTCAGTGATTCCGTCCACCTGAACGATGTTACATCCAGGAGCAATAAGAGGAAGTAAGTAATTAAGATTATATTGCTCATAGTGCTCTTTCTGTACAATGAAAGTATAGTTTGCTTTGATGTTCAGGTTCTCAGTGACCACCTGAATCATTGGTTTTCCTTTAACTTCAATAAGAGGTTTAGGGAATGTGTAACCTTGAGATGCAAATCGACTACCACGACCCGCCATAGGAATCAGAACGTTCATAGTTTTACTCTCCCATGCTACTTTTTTCTTACTACCATTTAGAATTTTTTTAATTCGATCGATTTTACTTTGATTGAGATCTTTACGATCCTCTACAGGGACCAGATGTGCCTTGCTATCCAGAGCACCCTGGCGACCAATATGACTATCTTCGATGATAACAGTATCGTTAGGGATAGCACCCAGTGCAGTCATACACTTCCAATACATTGCTGGAAAAGGTTTATTGCGAATAACATCTTCGTTAGAGACATACATGTCTACAAACTCAAGTAGTCCTAGCCGCAGAAGAATAATCTTTACAGTGTTACGAATACTATTAGAAGCAACAGCAATTTTATATCCACGGTCTACCAACTGTTGGAAATATCCCATCAGTTCATAATCTTTTGCCACGCACTCATTGAAAATCTTGAGTGTAATTTCCTGCTTATCTCTCCAGATCTTCTCATACTGATCTACAGGAAGACCTTTGTTTTGTGTCAACAGTTCTAGTTTAGATTTTGTAGGAAGACCATCGTAAACACTGACGTGCTCTTCTCTACTGATTGCATATTCTGGTCCTAGTGCTTGGTTTAGAGCATCGTAGTGGTAGTCTTTACTATCAATAAGGACACCATCCAAATCAAAGATAACAAGTTTTGTCATGAGTGATATTTGCTATTATTTTTTGCAAGATGTACAATCTTTGGTTCAAGTTGATCTTTTACACGATCATCAAAACATTCTGGATAAGCATAATCAGAAGAGAGTGTCCTAACCTTATCTTTGTTCTCGATGAATATTTTATTTAAATGACTTTCATCGTGCCAAAGTGCAATGATATCATCCTTTAGATCAAGTTGTGTTCTACTATCTAGTTCTTCCATGATAGCAAATATTTCAGGAACCTTTCCTCCCCATAGACAACCTTGCCAGTAGGTGCTCAGGTCATCATCATCACCAACTCTTGCTCTAGAGTTAGTTCTGTCAAACGATCCATACGGTTGATCATGCGGAGGCCATCCTAAGTAATGACAAGGATGATGGACTCCAAGATAATCTTTACTCTCATCAAAGAACTCATCATACTCCACTCTTTGATTTACGATAGTATCTGCATCCATGAATACAAACCAATCGTATTTTTCAATAACATCTCTCTGCTTTAGAATTATGTTAAATCTTTCAAGAGTAATGTAAGGCCATGCCTTGTGTTCTGTTTCTCTAAGAATAATATGTTCTGGAGTATCTGATAGTTCACCGTCAGTAAGAACCAAGATATCTTTAGGATACCCTGGACAAAAGTTCTCCATTACTTTCTCATAGTATTGTGGAAGAAACTCTAAGTAAGTTCCTGTTCCAACAAAACATACTAATATTTTTTTCATAAAAACTTTGTTGTTGGATTAATGCTAAGAAGTTGTGCTTTGATTTCCTTAGAGTAAACTCCAGCACGAATTACAACTTTTGGTTCAGTGTAATTATACAACACTTTTGGGTCTTTTACAATAAAATCCGTCCCATACAGTCTTTTGTTCTGCTTATCAACATCGTTGTCTAAAATGTTAACAATATTTTTAGATAGACCCATCGATAGTAAATATTGAGACCAGACATGTCCACCAAATAAGAATACATTATCTAGAGAGTGCATTGATTGATTAATTGATTCAATGTCTTTCAAAATTTTATCAATATAATTGACAAACAATTCTTTGTGTGATGAAAAGTATTCTTCAAACTCTGGAGTGTAATCAACCTTGGTTGCTTTAATAAAAATAGAGTGGTTATTCTCTACTATCTCATCAACGACAAATTGTTTTCTCGCTAATACACACTTAAGGAAGTCGATATCAATAAAGTAACTATGCTCAAAGGTCAACATATTCATATATCCCATCTCAAGAGCATGTCTCATATTAGGAATAGAGATATATTGTGTCCCTCCCATTATTGTTAAATCTGATATTTTTTCAATGAACTCTAAAGGATTGTATGTGTGCTCTAATACATGAGAGTGGATAATGGTGTCAAACTTTTCATCACCAAAATCATACCTCTCAAGGAATCCCTTATGTACTCTAAGTCTCTTATCTCTTACCTTTACTTCGGAGCAAGGTTCTAAAATATTCCAGGTAAAGTACTTGGTCTCTGTCAGAAAATTATTGAACAGGTTACCTGTTGCTCCACCAATCTCCAATACATTTTTATAGTTCCATCGTTTGATAAACTCAGAGAAGTTTTTATGATGTTCTCTCCAGGTCTTACCAATATTACCTGAATTATGACCAACAGAATATAGAAAATCAAGAGGAATAAGTTGATTTAGCTGAATAATTCCAGATGATTTAGACACACTCCAGGACATATCGCACAACACATCCTCTGATTCGGAGTCAACACACCCACAAAATACAGGAAAGTCTTTGAATGTATAGACCTCTACTAAGTCATTAGTGTTAGTAAGAACACACCTATCTCTTTTAATTGTTTCCATTATACTCTAAGAATATTAATTCTAATTGGATGTGGTTCGATATTATTCATACCATAGTGTATACCGAAAGATGCTTTTTTAAGTCTCTCTGATGATGGATGAGGTACTCTCTCTAAAATATTCAACGTTTGAATTTCATCATATAAGTTTTTAAACCAATCAAAATATTTTTTTGAAAACATATAAATTCCATCTGGAAAAGAATCATGAATATTTTGAAGATGCATTTTCTCAGGATCAAGAGAAGATAAATCAATAACAGAAGAGAAATTATCAATCGTTATATCGTATCTACTAAGAACAAAAAAGTCATATTGATCTTTTTCTACTAGTCTTAAACAATCTTGTTGCGATTTAAAGAATGAAAGAATACAACTGTACTTATGCTTATCCCAAAATCCAACATTAACATGCCGCCCAGTATATCTTTCATCTAACCATTTTTCTGCAGTTTCGTTAAACCTAAAATGCCTTGGGGGTTCAAAAGAATATCTCTTTGGATTATACAATTCCTTGATTAATTCATCCGAGTTATCAAGAACTGGAGATTGAACTGAAAGATTAGTCGATGAAGTAAGTCTATGAGAATTTAAATTGAACCCTGTAATTTCATACTCAGCACCTTTAGAAAACCAAGCTTGACAGTAGACATCAGTGTCATATCTATCGATAAAATTTTCTTTGAAGAAAAGATATGGTCGATTATCGTCAAGATATTTTGGTTGTCCGCACAACAACAATGCTACTTTCACTTGATCAACCTCGCAATTCTTTTAACTTCTGATTCGATGTCTGTACTAGGTTCCCATCCAAGAATTTTTTTTGCTTTCTCATAAGACCCCTTTGTGTATTTTTCTGTCTCTTCCACAACAATATTTTTATCGAAGGGATATTGGCCTTCAAAGAGATCGGGGTAAGTATCCCAAAGTTGATTACTCTTTCTATACTTGATACCAAGATGTTCTAATCCTAGTTCTTCAGAAACCCACTTAGTAATCTGATTGACACTTGTAGTCACACCAGTGCATACATTAAAGGTGTCATTAGGTTTCTTATCCAAACAAAGTTCAATCATTGCTAGAACATCATCAATACAGATAAAGTCTCTAACTTGTTCACCATCGCCACACAATACTGGAGGTAAACCCTTCATCAGTTCTCTATGAACGTAGTTGATAAGGGGAGGATTAAGTCTTTCCTTATCACCATCTGGACCAAAGATATTAAAGAACCTTAGAGTTGTGATGTTACATCCATAGTTTTTTCTATAAGACGCAATCAACTCCTCACACATTTTCTTGGATAATGAGTAGTACAACCTTGGGTTGATATCAAGATCCTCTGTCAATACATCCTCTTTATTCTGTTCATACACTGCTGCCGTACTAGCAAAGATTACATGAGGTATACCTTTTCTCCTAGAGAAGTTTAAAACATTAGATGTGCCAAGGACATTAGAGCTCAAAGTATCAACAGGATTGCATTCACAATCAGGAAGGGTTGTAACACCAGCAAGGTGAATGATAGCATCATAATCACCAGAGAAAATATCAAATAAGTCTGGAGATGCTACGCTCACATTGTAAAAAGGACATTCAAGATCTTCAATTTTATTATAGTGTCCGTTCCTTAAGTTATCTACAAGAACCAGATCATGTTTATCTTTGAGTCTCCATGCCAAACTTGAACCAATTTGTCCAGCGGCACCCGTTATAATAATTTTCATGCAAGTTTTTCCACATAATCCGTACAAATTCCATAGCAATTAGTTGCTCTCAAAAGATCCCAATCATAGTCACCCCATTCAGGCATTACAATGACTGACTTTCGACAAAAAGGTCTACCAGGAAAAGTCCAAATATAATTTTTACTAGTTAAAGTATACTTATCCGTCTCATGCCAAAAATAATTATATCCACTAGTATCAGTAAACCTTTCTAGAGCATCAAGGTTTTTACAATGTATCCACAAACTAGCATTGTATTTTGCCAACCAGAACCAATTAACCTCATAATCTGGTCGATCATGACCTAAGTAAAATTTTTCAGATTGTGGAAGATACCAAACATCAATCTCTACATCATACCCACTATCAATACATTCTTCAATTTGATATGGATGATTTTCAGTATCTAATTTAGGTCCGTTTAAATTACCTCGATGCGCGATTAATTTCATTTAGAATCCATGCATAAGTTTTTGCAATGCCCTCTTCCAAGGTTTGAGAATAATCCCAACCAAGTTTTTCACGAATCAGGTCATTATTAGAATTACGACCACGGACACCTAGAGGTCCATCAATGTGAATTTTTTGGACAGTTTTTCCTGCAACTTTAGCAGTAGTGTCTACTAATTGGTTGATTGTTACCATTTCCTCAGAACCAATATTTACTGGTCCAATAAAATCACTTTCCATCAATCTTCGAGTTGCTTCAAGACATTCATCAATGAACAGGAAGGAACGAGTTTGTAAGCCATCTCCCCACACCTCGATTGCTCCACCCTGGAGCGGGAGGTAAGCGACTTTACGGCAGATTGCAGCCGGTGCCTTCTCTCTTCCACCGTCCCAGGTTCCTTCAGGTCCAAAGATATTATGATAGCGGGCAATACGAACAGGAATACCATGATTACGGTTGTAAGCAAGGTAGAGACGCTCACTAAAAAGTTTCTCCCATCCATACTCTGAGTCTGGTGCTGCGGGGTATGCTTATTCTTCACGGCAATCAGGATTGTTAGGATCAAGTTGATTGTGTTCTGGATACATACACGCCGAAGAGCTATAAAAGATCTTGGTGGGTTGATCCAATTTAGGACGATTTGCTTCCGTCCATTCTTTTACTTCACCATCAAAAGTTTCATTGAATTTACGAACTTCCTCAAGTATATTTAAATTGATAGCACAAGAATTGTGCATGATGTCTGCATCGTTCTCACCAGTGAAGACGAAACCTGCGCCACCCATATCAGCAGCAAACTGATAGATCTCATCAAAGGGACGAATGTGCTGATAGGGAACAGACTTATAAAAGTTACCTTGATCACCACTATACTTAATGACCTTACTTACAAATTGTGGATCACGAAGATCTCCCTCAATAAATTCATTCGCTTCAGATGTAGAAAATTCAGTATGCTTAAGATCAACTCCTCTCACCCAGTATCCCTCTGCGCGAAGTCGTTTTACCATATGACTTCCAATGAATCCACCAGCACCAAGCACCAGTGCTGTCCGTTTATACTCAGACATTAATAAAAAAATTTCTTTTATATATCATACAAAAAAAGACCCTTGATGTCAAGGGTCTCATAAAGGTCTTACATGCACGCCACTTGCTCTTTTACCTGAAGCAAGAAACAGGGCGGGAGTGTTACCTCCATCCGCACCACTTGCTCTTAGGTGAAGCAAGAAACCTATTAGTTCCAGAGTGCCTGAATTTTTTTCTCAAGTTCTACGAACCTTGCATCGACTTCTTGTCCTGCTTTATCGGCTGCTTCAAGTACATCAAGTCTCGCCTCAAGTTTTTTGAGTCTAGCTTCTACTTCAACATCATATTTTGACATTGACGCTCCACTAGCAGATTTTGCTGCTCTTCCTTGTGTTGCCATTTTTATAAATTGAATAACTATATTTTATTTAGTTTTTAGAGGGTCTTATGACTCCACCAGTTCTGTTATAGTCCATCCGTGACTGAAGGGGGTATCCCGACCAGGGCTAGTTTAAACGACTTACCGAGTCTTTGACATATGCAGGAACACCTTCAGGATCTAACCATTTGGTGTATTCAAAGTCATCAATCGCAGTCAGTAATTGCATTTGATTATCAAGCAGATACATGTCACTGTATCTCTTGGTATAATGGTGTGCTTTCTGGATACGATAATCTGGCATACCATTTTCTAGTATGCCAGACTCAACATAACGATAGGGAAAACGCTCTAGAAGAATCTTCACGCTACCTCCACAGACTCAAGATCGACAGCGATTTGCTCCATCAAAATATCATAATCATCAAGGGGATCGCCAGAGAAGACGACTCCATTATTTTCATAATAACGACGGACCTTTTTGAGAAGTTTCGGATTCTTCACATCTAGGAAGAAATCACCGTTTACAGCACCACGGAGAGTGCTAATGTCTTTCTTGAACTTACTAGTCAGTGTCATTGTCTTGCTTGTTGACCTTAGTATTATAAAGGTTTGACGGAAATTCGTCAATGGGGGTCGCGAGGATCGAACTCGCCTTAGCCGAATTATGAGTTCGGTGCATTCACCAGATTGCTAGACCCCCGATAGGACCGCTGGGAGTTGAACCCAGTTCACACCGTTATAAGCAGTGGGCCTTAACCGATAGGCGACGGTCCCTCAGGATCCTTCGTTGTGATCTGTGTATATGCGTATGATTTCCTCATCCGCTGGTGTCATTACTGCCCTATCCCCGTTTTCATTCTCTACACCTATTGTCTCACCATTCTCCACTCTCTCCATAAGAGTTTCCCAGTTCTCCTGCCAGTATTCCACAGAATAAAAATGCATCTTGTCATTATGTATAATGCAATCGGGGTGATAGGATTTGAACCTACGGCCACTCGCTCCCAAAGCGAGTGCTCTACCAAACTGAGCTACACCCCGTTAAACTCGACCTACTAATGATAACACACCATGCGAGTAAAATGCAAGGAGTATACTACCAAGTATAGCACTTATGACTGTAGCAGTTTTATTGTGTTTGTCAATTGCTTTATCAATCATTTCCTGACACTCCTCTTTGGTTATAGGATGTACAGGTTTTATTTCATCCATCCTGTGACTCATCTTCCAATCGACCCAAAGTGATTATTCTCTCTTCCCATGTTACTCCGCCTTCTATACCAGCGCAAGGATTTATACAAGTTTCATCACCGTAATTATTGCATACTAATCCAGCAAGATCTAATTCATTTCCCTTCTTACCAGTATACCAGTAATGCTGTCCCCCTATCCAGGTTGCCTGACATTTTGGACACTCTTTAGTATCGAGTGAGGTCATTCTTTTTGTGCTCCTTGAGTAGTTGTTGGTAGTCCACAGCATCCTTAAGAAGTCTTCTCTTAAGTTTCTGTTCCATCCACTTTATTTGAACTCTTATCCCTGCATAACGGATTTGGAGATCAATGAACTGAACTAATCTCATGGTAGCATCGTACCCCGCATAAACAACTAATGCAACAAAAATTAGCATTAGAAGATAAAAAAGGTACATTTATGATCCCCATATAAGTGTATATAGATGTTACAAAAACTCTTAATAGTTTCTATAGAAAACGGAGAGTGGGAGAATCGAACTCCCAAGGGATTTAACACCTCGACGCTTTTCAAGAGCGGTTCCGTCACCTATCGGATTGACTCTCCAAGTATTCTTTTTCGTTTTGATATGGTACATACTCACCAGTTTTGATCTGCCATGCATGTACCAAATCAGGAATTAGCCATTGATCCACTCTGTAACAATACTGCCAATTGACTGGTTGAATACAATTTATTACTGCTACTTGCCAGAATGCTACTAGATGAATCCAAAATGTTAGCATTAACGAACCTCAAAGTCTAATCGCTTGACTTTGCGTCTACGACGTTCTTCTTGATAAAGAAGTTCAGTTCTAGAGAAATGACTATCAATCTTATTCTCTACATTATTAGATACCATTACAACTTTGTCTAAGTCAACAGCACCAATTTTATTGTCTACAACTCTTACTTGGTTAGGACAACCACAGAATTGAACCTTACTAGTGGAAGTTAATTCATTTCCACATTCTTTACATCTTACGATAATCATGAGACATGTTCCTCCTTTATGAGAATGCTTGATGACGGGATCGAACCGCCGACCGCCTCGGTGTAAACGAGATGCTCTACCGCTGAGCTAATCAAGCAATAATGCGTCAGTGTTAT
>Ga0160423_10003638_pt1 | contig 12796 bp, 10 predicted proteins | sample CRUFie14St8metaG_FD_108191 | JGI IMG/M metagenome (GOLD analysis project Ga0160423, IMG submission 108191) | Marine microbial communities from the Costa Rica Dome - CRUD Field 142mm St8 metaG | ecosystem: Environmental > Aquatic > Marine > Oceanic > Photic zone | place: Costa Rica: the Eastern... | reverse complement strand
ACTTGTCTTAAATACAGTTCCGTATGCTTTGATTATCTCTTGTTCTATGCCAAGTAAGGTGTCATTAGAAGAACCAAACTTTGCTCTCATGGCAGGGTAAGTAACCATAGCCACCTGTAAAGAATTTACTACGGCAGTCATTGGGTTGAATCCCATGTACCACATGAATCCAAAACGGTTTGCAAAGTTAGCCCATTTATCTAAAGCTCCGGGGATCATACCTTGGCTGTCTCGAATGTTTTGTAAACTTTCTAATAGATTGGTTATCTCATCTTTTCTTTCTTTTCCCTCATCTATAAGACCTGTCTCAGCTATTAATTTTTTTCGTAAGTCTCCCATGTCTCTGCTGTATTCTGCAGTATGCTCCAACGCACCAAGTTGAACAGCATATCTATTTGACATTTGAGCAAATGCTTCTAATACATCGGTCATGTAACCGGGAGTGCCTTTTCTTGGAGTTGTTAAATTTTTTCTGACAGAAGTTTCAGGAAACAATTGTTTCAGCATTGTATTTAACTGATCTTTAGTTTTTCCTACTTCAACTCTTCTTTGTTCTTTAACATCTGCTGGTAACGTAGGGTCTATATATAATAATGACTTATCTAGTTGTCCTTCTATTTTTCTAAAAACATCATTTAGTCTTCCAGAGTACACACTATCCATACTCTTTTTACCATCTAATGCTTCAGTTTTTTTGAACTGAACTATAATTCCAAGTTCTTCTGCTAATTGTGGAGTAAATCCGTCATCTCCGTATTCTTGTTGTAACCTAGCTAATTCAGATTTTATAAACGCTTGTTGTTCTAACGCTGATGTAAAAGAATGTGAAGTTAGAGCGTCATTACCTGCTTTTTTCTGTAAACGTGTAACTGAATTACCTTCTGCGTCAGTTTCTGTAATTTTTTCTATGTCAAATATGTTTACTACATGGTCGCCTTCTCGTATAAAAGATATATAAGCATCAGCATCTGCTTCACCAAAAGCAGTTCGTATAGCTGATATGGCTTCAAATGTTTCTGCTGATGTTTGATTATCTGGTACATTAGCTTCTCCAGCACGTATCTTTACTTGTTTAATTAGTTTTTCTAAAAATGTATTTCTAAAAAATTGATACTCTTCAAACAGATTTTTTAAATAACCAGTAGCTTCTGTATTTCTTGCATCTAATGCTTTTCTTTTGGCATCTAATCTATCCCATAACACGCCACCGTTTTCTGATACAGTACGGCCATCTTCATCTTTGTACTCAAACGTATCGTTCTCATATTTAGAACGGGGATTGAAGGGGTCGATTTTATAGTTTGATGCTTCATTTGCTAAGTCTGACAGTAATTCAAAAGATTCTAAATCACTTCTTTTGAGGTTTAGTAATGGAGCTATAACTCTATCATTAGCTCTTCGTAGATATGATTCTGTTAATGCTCTGGATTTTTTAAAGTAATCATTAATACTTTTGGCTTTGTCATATCCAAGTTGCACTAATCTATCTACTATTCGTTGTGTGGGTGGAAACATCGTATTTATGTACTTGCCTACACTTCCACCAAACTTAGTGTTACCTAACTGTTTAGCTGTTTTAGCAAGTATAGCTAATGTTTCTCCTAACGCACTTCTCGGTCTATCGGCCGGAGAGGCATCAGAGTCTCTTATTTCTGGACAACTCATTTGCAAATCTCCTTGTTTATGGCATCTATATTATCATCAAGCTTTTTATTTGCTGCTTTTCCATTTTCTCCACTTTCTACAGCAGCTTTACCTTCTTGTATTTTTGCTTCTATATTTTCTTTAGTAGGAGCATTTGATAAATTTTCAGCTTCCGTAAGTAGCTTTGTTACACTTGCTTCTAGTTTTTGTAATTCGTTTTGCACTTCCGGATTATTAATTGTTCCAGCAGTTTCTGCTGCTGCCATTTCGTTAGCTAAAGTTCTTATCTCTTTAATTGCTTTATTTACAATTTTCGGATCAAGGTCTACTCCGGTTTCTAGTTTTCTACTTAATATACTTGCAGGGTTACTAATTTTACTTTTGGTTTCGTCTGATAATAATTTTTCGGTTAGTCTACCAAGGTCTGCGTTTCTAAAATTATCAAACGATTTTCTGTTTTGTTGTATATTATCATTGTAGCGTTTGTTATCTGCTGTTCGTGCAAGAGCTGCTTCACTCTGATTTTTATTATATGTAACTTTAGTTTGCCCTACTGCACCTGTGCCTACAATATGTCCATGCCTTGCTAGAACATCGCCAATTATTCGCTTTGCTCTTGGCATACTATCTCGACCTATTTTTTTCTCTAGGTCAGTAAGCAATGAATCAAACTCTGCCCCCTTTATAGTTTTATTTTGATTTTTCTTTTCTTTCTCTATTACTCTATTATAAAAGTTATCAAGAAATTCTTTTATACCTTCTTTTATTGGAGGTTCAACTTCTCTAGTAGGGGCATCTGGATCGTCTGCTGAATATGTTTCGTTAAATGTAACAGTGCCTTCACCAATTGGGTTTTGTACTTCTACAGTTTTATCGTAGCCTTGTTCTTTTACATTCTCAAATGGAGTTTTAGCAGCACCTTCATTTTCTTGTTTTTTTAATGCTTCTTCTTTCTCAAATAAAGCTTTTTTCTCTTTATCTTCTCTTTCCTTTTTAGCATGGTCTTGAGCTATCTGTATGGCTGCATCGTTAGCAGCTTCAAAATTACCTTCAACACTTTTTCTTAGTTCAGCACTAGTATTACCGACTTCTTCATTAAATTTTAGTGGAGTCTTTTGTTTGCCTGTACCAGTTGTTAATTTATTAGTTTCTGCATGATTTAATATAACTTTAGCAAGACCCTTTAACTTCGGTATCATTTTAGATACGTCATTTTGTAACTGTTGATCTGCATCTGGTCTTCTATCTTTTCTGCTAGACCTAGTAAGATCATTAACTTTATCTCTAAAAGTGTTATATAACGTCTGATATGTCGCACTTGTTTCTACTATGTCATTTGTAGTTTTAGGCGTACCAACACCCTCATTAATCAATTGAGTATCTACATCAAATTGAACATTACCTATCAACTGACCTTTTTTAGTAGTTGATCGTACTGCTTTTCCTTGCGGGCTAAACCCTGCACCTGTTAAAAAGTCTCTATCTAAGGCTTGAGGAGTTGTACTATAATCTTCAGCCTCAGCATTAAAAGCATCATTTATTACTGTGGTGTTATCTTTTCTTCTTTGGTCACTTGCTTTAACATTTTTCTTTCTTTGCTCTTCTGTTTGTTTACCACCAAATAAAGATTCAGGGTCAGAACTTTGCAACCTTCTAATTCCAACATCCACTGCACCAATACCACCACCTAAGAAGGCTCCGGTAACACCAGAAGCAAGATACTCTTTGTAAGCATCAGCACTCGCTAAATCTTCTCCAGCAGAAGCTCTGGCAACCATGTTTTGCACAAGTTCTTGTCCACCTTCAATCATGCCACCTCTTATGGCAGCTTGCGGTATAGTGCTACCACTAAACAACCTACCAATGGCTGCTTCCATACCTTTGGTTCTAAATTCTTCAACAACACCTGATGCAACTTCTTGAGCCGCATCTGTTCCAGACTGACCAAATAATCTTTGTAACGTAGGAAACGCCGCAAGAGTAACCCTATCTATAGCACCAGAAGCAAGTGCTCCACTAATTATTTTTGTGGCACTTGGATCAATTGCCCCTTTACCTGCTTGAACACTTTCTTCTGATAATAATGCTTGTCTTCGTGCATACTCAGGTATGTATTGTCCTGCTCCAGCTCCAATAAATGATGCTATACCTGCTTGTGGCCCAAACTTAGCACCAACGATTCCAGCCGCTATCGGAGCAGTTATGGCTCCTAAACTACCTCCTAAAACTTCTCTAGCGTAACGCCCTAGATCTCCTAATCCACCTATATCATAGAAATCTTGATATTCATATTCAGGTTTAGTAGCTTCTAAAAGTTGTTTTCTAGTTTGTTCAGTAGGGTCGGCTAGGTATGCAGCCGCTTCTGGGATGTCAAAAACATCAAAAAAACTTTCTTTAAATGCACCAGTAAATCCTGCTTCTCTTTGTTCAGGGTCTTCGTCTGGCTCTTCACTTACACCAAATACAGCATTGAAGTAAGAATCTATAATCTCGTTATCAGGAGTCTCGTTAGGAAAAGTTAGTCTTTCTCCATTTGGAAGAGTCACCGCTTTCATAGTTTATTTTTCGGGATCCGGTAGAGTTTCTATAGTTGGTACATCTGCACCAAATGCGAATAGCATTTGTCTTTTTATAACACTATCAACTTGTTTTATTAATTGTTGTGCCCTTTTCGGATTATCACCGAACTCAGCTTGCAGTTCTGCACTTTCCATAAGTCTTTTTATTAGATTATTTTTAAAAGTAAATAAGTCTTTTTGTGTCATTCCGCTTGCTTTAGCGTTAGCAGCTATAACTTGAGCTTCACCCAACGTCTTTCTATATTCATCTAACGAACCCAAATTAGCAAAATCTTTTTCTAATTGAGCTTCTTTAAGACCTATATCAGCAAATATTTTTGCTCTTTGCGTTTCAGCGTTTTTATTAATCTCAAATTGTTTATTTGATATCTCTACATTCTTTTGTTGAATTTTTAGATTTGCATCGGCTATGTCCATATCAAATTTTAGACCTGCTTGAACATCACCTCGTGCTTCTGCTTCTCTCTTTAATTCAATAGCATCTCGTTTCGCTGTTAGTAGTCTCTCTGCTGTTCTTTCTCCTGCATCCGCAGCAACCTTTCTTTCAGCCAAACCTCCGAGAACATCTCCGATAGTCTGTATAGCTCCCTTTTGCCCTTCCATTATGGCTTTACCACTCTGGATTAACTTTAAGTTTGCTTGTTGTCTTGCAAGTGCTTTATCTTTTTCAGCAGCTTCTTCAGCTCTAGTCAATTGACCAGCACCAAGTTCACCAAGACCAGCAGCTTGTCTTCTTTGACGTAATGCGTCTTCAAAAGTTTTTGCACCACCTAATATATCTGATTTCTTTATTTCTTTTAACTTATCTAGTTTAACTGTACCAGTTGGTACATTTTCTTTTAGTGCCTCTAAACCAGATAAAGCTCTGTCTCTAGCATCTGATAAACTTCTATCAGTAGCGTCTATGACTCTTATACCAGAATCATCTCCAAATTTAGTATCTTCTAAACTAAACCTGTCATCAAATCTTTGATCTTTTAAATTGCCTAAACTATACGGGCTTTCTTTTGTATCTGTAGTTTTAGCTTCATCTTTAGGTTTATCTTTAGAAGGTGGCTCTGTGCCCGGGGCTGATTTTGAATCAGGTTTAGTTTCAGTGTCGTCTGCTCTATAAAAAGCATCATACAATGGAGTAATCCCACCGAACGGATTTAATTTTTCTGCATCAAACAAAGCTCTACCAACCCTACCAACTATAGGAGTTCGATCTAACAATTCAAGTCCTCCCGTTATAGGAAGTGAAAGTACATCTGCGGCTGCTACAGGAAGTTTAAATAATGCTTTTCTATCAGCAGCTCTTTGCTCCGCTTTAAATTTCTCTAATTCTTCTTCTGCATCTCTACCAACTTTTTCTCCATTGCTATACCCCTCAACCATACCACCAGAAGCAGCCATCATTGTTGGGTTTTGTTCCATTTGATTGACTATGTTTGGCACACCCATACTTTCATTTGCAGCTAGGTTTTGTGCCATTTGCATTTGCATTTGCTGTTGCTGTCGTTGGGCAAGTTGTTGTAAGTTCTGTTGGTTTAAATCTTGTGTTGGTTGTTCTGCAGCCTGTGCAGATTGAGCGACTCTGTTTAATTCATTTATTTTCCCAGCAGCAAGAAACCCGTAAGGCATCTTTGCAAGACGAGCAAGTTCGTTTAAGTCGTTTGCCTGTGCCACTGCTCGTACCATAGCTCCATATCCATCAGGTGTAGCCATGGGTGTAACTGGTTTCATAGCTTGTAGTCCCGGAGGAACCATCTGTGGTTGTTGCATCATTGCCATTATCTAAATCCTCCATACGCACCGTATAACCCTAGACCCTGAAGACCTAAACCTGCTAACTGTTGAAACGGTGATGGTTGTGCAGAATAGAAAGCCTGACCTCCAGTTGATGCCAAATTACCAGAACCTCTAAGGATGTCAGACATTAGTCCTAGTTGTGTTATTGGGAATCTCTGTTGAGCTTGGAAGTCTGAGTAAGCTTGATCTAATTTAGCTTGATCTTCTGCTCTTTGTTGTCTACCAATTTGTTCCTGAACACTAAACAACCCAAGACGTGATTCTAAATCTTGTTGATCTAGTGCTCCTAACTGTGTGCCTAACCCTGCTAATCCTTGAGCTTGAGCAAACCTAGCTGCTCGATCTCTTTCTAGTTGAGCCATGGCAGAATCATATGCTTTTTGTTGACCTGTTGCTTGAATATCCCCTAACTGCTCACCGAGTTGTTGCTCTCGTAATCCTTGCATAAGTGCTTGTCTTGAACCACCAAGTGTTCCTTGTGTAGCTGCACCTAAATTAGCACCTAATTGGGTTCTTTGAGCATCTTCGACAGCTTTACGTTTTTGAACATCTACCACGTTTTGCATATATGGAGACATATAATCTGAAACAGTGTCTCCGGTAAATTGTGTAGGTATACCTCGTACACCTGCAACAGCTTCTTGTGTTAATTCTTTTCCTGTGCCAAATCCTTGTAGTGGTTGCATACCCAGTATGTTTTGCCTAGCTTGTTGCTGAGCCGTTGTAGGGTCAGAAAGTCGTTGCCCTACACGAGATATGCCTTCACTTAATTGAACACCACCAACGTCATATGGTTGGTAATCTGGGCCTTCTCCAAATGTTATTTCTCCTGTTTCTGGATCTTTTACAGGAGCACCAATAGTTGCCGATGCTGCTTTTCCAAGCAGACCTTCCATATAAGGTTTGGCATATGCTGGTATCGTAGTTTGACTTACTGTTTGTGGGCCACCGCCTCCGCCTCCACCCATTATAGTATCCTTTCAACTGTGTTATATATTTTCTTAAAACCTATTTTTGACTTATAAAGTCTAGTTGCAGCTTCAGAAGCACAAGCATGACATCTGGTAGCTCCTGCTTGTTTTAATAAATCAGCTAAGTTGTTCCAAGTATCATCATTTACAATCATATTTCCACCTGTAGCAGTTATATATGCCACCCTAAAATTAGGGTAGTTTATAAAATTAACAATAGAACCTCCTTTTATAGTTCCTTCTTTCTCATCTATTGCGATATATAAAGTCTGTATACCCGCCACTACATGAGCCTTTAGATGTTCTACGTTATATTCTCCAACTGATTTGTTTACAGCCTCCTTAAAATAATTTTCAACCTGATTCCAAACTAAGTGAACTGTGTTTAAAGGTACAAGTTCTACCCTCACGCTAATAGAAACCTATCTGCGTTCATATCTTCACCTTTATCTGCTTTTCTTCTTGCACTATGTATTCTATTCATCATCTCAGTTAATTTTCTTGCCCCTGCTTCACTAGAACCATTACCTATTTCTGCAACACCTCTAGCATCAATTACGTATTCTCCATCTGATAAAGCTGCAGGTCGTTCTCCTTGGTTCACTGTTGCAGGGATAGAATCACTGACTCCATCACCAGCACCTCGTAAGAACCTACTCGGTGGAGTTGGACTTGTCATACCCGGCATACCACCAACATTCAAGTTTACTATGCCACCTTCTTTTGCTTTGTATGGTGTTAGTGGTTCAAAAGTTGGTCTAAAATATGTTTGTTCTCTATCAAAAGCCAAATCAGCAGTTTTACCTGCTGCTGTCCTACCCGGATTAAATCTAAATGGTCTTATCATAGCAGGGGACATAGCTCCACCTGCCATCTGTGGTTGCTCCATTGATTGTGCTAACATCGGAGATGCTGCGGCAAGTCCCGCAGTAGCTAACTGACCTGCAGGTGCAGCCGCTAAATTGGCAAAACTTGGCCCTGATGTTACTAAATGCGTTGCTGTCTCTTTACCTACAGTTGATGCACCTGCACCAGCACCAGACAAAGTTCCTAAACTACCACCACCAAATGCACCAAGCCCTGCAGTTAGACCTTTACTAAGATCGCCAGTTATAGCAGCAGTTCCTCCACCTACTATTGCTCCAGCCGTAAGAGGGTTAATCACTCCACCTGATCCAATGGTAAGAGCAGCACCTGCAACAGCAGGTAAGATAGAATCTAAGAATCCCGCCTCTGGTAGCCCAGTGCTAGGGTTAGTTGTTAAACTACCTCCAAAGTTGTTAGCAAGATTTTGTAGTCCTCCAACTTCGTTTGGAGTCATATGCACAAGCATGGTATCATTACCACGACCTTGTGATTGTATTGCTTGGGCTAAAGATTGCATACTCATAAATTATCCTAAGATATGGTTACTGTTACAGTCCCTGCTGACATTGTGCCACTAAGCCCAGCGGTTACAAAGTGATCCCCCGGTAACTTGATTCTAACATTTCTGTCTTGTCTATATAAGCTATGATTTGGCAAATTTGTAGGGTCTGTTGTTAATTCTGATAATACTAAGCCTTCTAAATGCAGTGGATTCTCAGAATCCAACTGTCCAAAATAAATATTAAGTAGTTTTATTAAAGTATCAAAGTACCTCTCATTATATACCGTTGGAGGCAACGGTAAAACAGGTGATTTAAAAGAACGCATTGCCATTATCTTCTCCCGTCCGGCTTTCCATCTACACGAGGCGAACCTAGTTTCCAAAATGTGCCCTGTGAAGTAGATTCTATTTTAAATCCTATTTGTCTGGCTCTGGCTCTCATAAATACTTGATTTGTATAATTATTTACAGACGTTTGTACCACCCTTTGTTCTGCTTCATCAGAGTGTACAGCTCCATTAAAGTCTCTTGGTAGCACAGACAGCAATGCTGTTGGTTGTGAGGTGGTAGAAGTCTTAAAATCTATGTCAGGAATAATACGTTTTATTAACGTAAATTTATCCCCATCTGCAATATCTATATCAGAAGAAATTATAAAAGATGATAATGCAGAGCCATCTGCATCATTTCCTAATTCATGGTTAAATAAAAATGACTCCCCAGTAGCTTGTGGATATCTTCTCAAACTAGAATCTAACCACGCTGATCTTTGTATACTTCCGTAAAACCATATGTTGTCTTTGTAGTTATATGTGATGTAAGAATCGTTGATATTACTATCTTGAGAAGGATAGAACCACCAAATCTCATTTTGTGATTCCACAGCTCCAGCGTATACATAAGCTAACGCATCAAAGTTTAAATTATCAAATACATGATCTCTTAAAGTGCAAGGTAATGTGTCCACTCTACCATTGTATATATAGAACTTATCAGTGCCCATCCAGTAAGTGACACCCTCAACACTAATTGGCGATCTCGCAGAAGCTATAGAGATGTGTGGGTCTAACTCTTGTAATCCAAATACGTCAAAAGTTCCTAAAAATTGTAATGAGTGTAGACTAGAATCGGTAAATACTAATATCTCTTGACGTGTGCTTATTGCAGATACAATTCTTGATCCGCTACTCACTCTAATAAACCCAGCACTTTTTGCATCGTCTGCAGGGTCAAAATTATATGGTTCGTTTTGACTTGCAAATCTTATAAGTAAAGGATCAAAGTCGCCTGTATCTTCAGTAGGTGTGCCTCCAGCATACGCAGAAGCTCCAAACGCTAACAAGTGTCTATCTTTTTGAGACACTAATATTTGCCCTACTAAAGCAGGTACGTTTTTAGGTGTAACAGAACTCCCCGCAAAACTGGTTATGCTAGATAGTTTTACTGCTCTTGTTCCTAATGCATCGCTGGGGTTGGTAACTGTGCCTCTTGACCAATAATATAAAGCTCCCTTTCCATCTGTGTTTACGTTGGCAAATAGATCATTATCAAAATTATCAAAAAACCAAACTGTAAGTGGTAAACTTATGGGTTGTAATGAACCTTCACCCCAACCTCCACTACCCCAATTATCTGTTCCCCAACCATATCCTAAAGTAAGAGTACCATTTCCAGCATCTATTTCATAAGTAGCAATTGCACTTGAACCACCATTTCCTACACTAGAAGAATTAGCAGTAGCAGTAGCACTAAATGAATAACTGTTAGTATCTATTTTTGTTATTTCATAATTTTGATTTAAAACATCTGCTGTAATTGGGCCACCCATAGTCGTAGCCCCAGAAAAAGTTACAAAGTCTCCGGTGTCTGCACCATGAGATGTATCTGTAGCCACAATAATAGCAGAACCTGCCGAAGCTGCAAAAGTAACATCTCCTGCACTAGTGGTTGCTCTTATAGGTGTTATGTCGTTTAAATTAGTGCCAACTTCTATATATAACTTACTATTTGTTCCTATAGCTAAAAAATTGTCATTAAAGGATGTTACCCAATTAAATAATCCTCTACACGTGCCAGATAAAGAAGTTACAGAATGTTTTTGCCACCCTTTTAATTTTTCAGGATAACCATCTAAAAATCTTACTTTATCACATTCAAACCACCCACCTTCGTTAGAATAGTTGGTTAGGTTTCTATTTATTCCCGGTTTAAATTGTAGTTTTGTTAAAGGCATTTTAGTTAGACTCTAGTTGTTGTATTCTTGCTTCTAAAGCATTTACTTTATTAGATAGCTCTTGTATTGCTTTCATCATAGGAGCTATAAACTCTTCATATCTTAACATTTGTGTTGAATTTGAATCGCCGGGATCTGTTAAACACCATCCTGCAAAAGTAGACTTGTCAATATTTTGATTGTATAAAGTTTGTTCAACTTCTTGAGCAATTAATCCATGGTGAAATCTAACTCCCGCAGTGACTCCATACGTAGGCATGTAATTTGGAGTATCATCAACTCCAGTTATATACCCTCCACCCTGATTAACTTTATATCTGCGAGGTTGTAATTGATTTATAAAATCTAAACCTAATTCAGAATCTGTAATACTGTTTTTTAATCTTCTATCAGATGATGTAGTTACACCATTGGCAGCAAACACGTCATTGAATCTTTTAGAGCTAGAGCCTAAATCATTTGTGTTATCAACAAAAGGAACAACACTAGTTGTAACTAGAACATCAGCGGTTCCACCATTATTTCGCACCGCTAAAGGTGTTATTGCGTTGTTAGGTTCTCCAGACTTAAATACGTGTACATTACATTGGTTTACATTACTACTGTCGTTTCTGGTGCCTGTAATACCTGTCTCTTCTCTAGCTACATTAAACGCCCCTACTGCATCAAAACCTAAGTAAGTAGTATCTTTTGAAAGTAGATAACTTTGTATCGCTTGCATACCTCCGTTTGCTACGGTGGGTTGAGTGCTACCTGCAGCAACGTATCCACCAACATTCGTCCTAACAACATTAGATAAAGCAGCAGACTGAAAAGACGCACTAATAAACTTATCACCATCACTTGTTAATACATTACCAGTTGGCCCAGCAGAAGCTATAGTAAAAGCTGTACCTGCTGAGTTCATAACCATTACTCCTCCAGCTTCAGCAGATACTAACCCTGTGCCTCCAGAAGATACAGGTAAAGCTGTGCCTAATGTTAGAGAATCTAATGTACTTATTGTTGGTAGAGCAGTTGCTCCGTTTAAATAAATAGCATTTGTTTTACCCACTGGTATTTCTAAAGGTGTAACCTGAGTTGATGTTTTAACATTAACAGTATGTTGTAATGAGTTTTTTATTACGTACTCTTTATCTAAAGAAGCGGGTAAAGTTAATGTAAATGTTGCCGCAGCAGTACCAGTAGATGTTCCTGTCAACTCTAAAAAATGATTTCTAAAGTCTTGTGTGGATGTATTATCAGCAGGTGCTGTTAATGTGTGACTATTTGTGCTGGATATAGTTATCTGTTTAAAACCACCTACAGAAGACACTAAATTGTTAAAGTTAGAATTTGTAATAGTACCCCACGTGCCTGATTCGGTTCCGTTGTCAATGTTACTTATCTTAAAATCGTTTGGGAATGTTTGACTCATATTTAATCCTTAATTTCTGTCCAGTTAGGAGTTTGATCTTGATCTATTTCTCCCCATACAAGAGAAGAGGTGATTTCTGATGATCCAATCAAACTAGTTACAAATACACTAATATCTACAGGCACTAAAGCATCATTTACTATTCCAGTTGCAGACACACCTGTAGGAGATAAATTTTGGTCTAATATGAAAGATACAGTTCCTACTACGCCTGTAGCAGAAGCTCCGGCAACAGCTATTTCTGAGTTAGGATCTATACCCTCTGCAGAATAAGGTACTTCAGAATAAGAACTATTTCCAAACATATTTTAATATGACCAGACCGTAGGTCTTGGTCGCTCCTTTGTATTTTTTAGTGTATCTAAATGAATAAATCTCCCTGAACCTTTTTGTTGTATACCTATACCTGTAAATCCTTTAGTTAAAGCTAAACTTAATAAATCAAAAGCATCTTCTCTCGACACTGCTATATCCGCAGCTTGTCCTGTTGTATGTGCCCCCGGCGTTTTTTTCTTTCTTTCAATAGGATGGCTTGTATGTCTATACCCTGATGTAATTTTCATGGGTTTACCAAAAGCCAACCTTAAGTCGTTGAGTTTTTCTATAAACTCAGGATTCATGTCACACTGCCCAGTGTGACTACATTTAAATTCATACATTGAAAAATAAGTGCTTGTATTCCAATCCATCATTTTTTCTTCACCTGTTTTTTTATAGTTTTTTCAATTAAATCAGCTTGTCCCTTGTGTAAAGCAGAAGCTTTTCTAAGTTCTTTTACTAACTTCTTTTTTT
>Ga0160423_10003637_pt1 | contig 12798 bp, 14 predicted proteins | sample CRUFie14St8metaG_FD_108191 | JGI IMG/M metagenome (GOLD analysis project Ga0160423, IMG submission 108191) | Marine microbial communities from the Costa Rica Dome - CRUD Field 142mm St8 metaG | ecosystem: Environmental > Aquatic > Marine > Oceanic > Photic zone | place: Costa Rica: the Eastern... | reverse complement strand
TAGGCTAGACAGAGAGTGCGAAGCATACGCAGTTCAATTACATTATGTACCCACTAATCAATACAAAGTTATGAAAACAAGGTTTGTTAATTACATGTACAGTAAGTACAACTTGGGCATGAGTAAAAACTACATTAGACGAAGATTTGATAAGTGGATTTTAGAGGTGGCAGGGCGTTAGGCTCCAAACTCCGATTTTTGCGATTTCCTTATTGAGTTCTCGTTAAAGGACATTATTATGAGTAATTTATGGATTATTGGCGACAGTTTTTGGGATAGGAACTATATTACTGATACCAATGGTATTACAAAAACATTCAGTGATCCCATTGCCGGCGGAACTTGGATCGACACATTTGTTTCAAACTGTGAACTAGATTTCAATTGGGGCAGTAACACTTGGTGTATAGGCGGAGCAAGTAACGACTGGTTAGCATATGGTTTAGACTGTATTACACATGATTCTCGCTTTGACATGGACAATGATACAGTTATGCTGGGATTTACTATAACTGATAGACGTGTGGTACGCAGAAACAAAATTAGAAATTTTAATACTTTATTGGGTTGGGATAACATACGTCAACAGCAAGGTACCACAGTTGTACAATTAGCAACAATGTCAATGCTGTATGAATCACTTTATATTAATCAAGACCGCGAAATGTACAACAATTTTATACAGACCCGTGAGTGGAATCCTGCTATGTTGAAAACAGAAATCAAATACAGCATAGAAAATTTGGACCTTGATTGGTTACATTATTCACAGTGCAGTTTACTGGACGGAGCAATCAGCAAAGCAAAAAGTCGCGGAGTAAACATAATACCTCACAGAGGCTGTATGTATTTGTACACAGAGGACGAAATACAACTAAAAGATAGTAAATACAACTGGCACAACACAGAAATATTTGATGTGCCCAGTTTCCAAATAGGACTAGAAGCAGACAGGCAGGAAAGAATGCGTACTGAGAACATAGACGAAAACGATTTGCCTATGGATCAAAGATGGCATCACAAATATAATTCACACATGTCACCAGTAGGCACTAAAGCATACGGTGACGCATTTAGCAATTGGTGGAACAACAGAGGATAAACATGAGCAGAAAAGTACCAGCACATTCAGAAAAATTAGACAACGTAGTAATCGAAACAGACAAAGGCCAAGAGTTCACAGTTGGCGAAATCAAGCACAGTAATCGTATTGTAAAAAGTGCTACCCCCAAACAAGACCTTTCGTGGTACATCAAATGGGTCAGTAGTTTTTTTATACTGGCCAGTATGAGTATGCGTGGAGTAGAAGGCTTACAAATGTATGACTTACTGCTCAGTCTAGTAGGCGTAGCAGGTTGGATGTGGGTAGGCTTCTTGTGGAAAGACAGAGCACTCATACTGTTAAATGGTGTGGGCATTATACTGTTTTCAAGAACACTATTTCAAGACTATTTAGGACCATTGTTAATGTAATGACAACAGTTAATATAAATTCACCAAATGATTTAGAACAGTTACGCGATAACTACAATCTGCTAGGCGGTTGTAAACTGATTCATTGTAGCCGTTTTGGTGATTTAGTATTCAACAAATCTAATCCTTTTTCTGATGGCAATTTGTTAAATTATATTAAATCATGGATCAACGACGACAATCCACAAAAAGTAAATGTAGATCTACATAATGACCACGACAGTTTTGATTTATACACTTTTGCTAAATTTATGTGGTTAGCAGAGGAGTTGCGTAATAACCCACAATACGTTTACCCTCAAGGATATATCAATGAGCATAATAGAGTAACTGTACATCCAGGTAGTGTAAAAGTATCTGTGATGGAATATTTCAACTATGATTATGAATTGATGATATGGGGAGCAAACAATATGTGGGAGGACATAGATCCATTAACATTTGAAGAATGGTGCGACCTAATTCCTATAAACAAAACAAAAATATTTTTAAACGATAACAGAATGGAAATTTGGGTCGACAATGGTTTTAGAAAAAAAGTTTATAATTGGTATTACAACTTTAACAATCATGTAGAAAATCATGTAACAGTTTTTATAGGTATGGACACAAAACATAGTCATAGTGCTGAAAAATGTAAAAAAAGTATTAGAAGATACAACAAGACTATACAAATAGAGTATATCAATATAGAAGATATACCACAATATAATAGACCATACGACAAACAAACAACTGCTTTTACCTACAGCAGATTTTTAGTTCCATGGCTAATGGGATATAAAGGTATAGGAATATTTTGCGATGATGACTTTATATGGAACTGCGATCCGTTAGAAATAGTTTACAGTTTACAACAAGATAAAGCCGTAAGTTGTGTTCAACACAATTTTATCAAAGATCTAAGTGGAACTAAAATGTTAGATAAAAAGAATGTAATGTATCCAAGAAAAAACTGGAGCAGTTTAATGTTATTTAACAATGCTCATCCAGATTGCGTTCAATTAACACCAAAAGTAGTAAACACAAAAAGCGGCCAATGGTTACATAGATTTAATTGGACAGGCGAAGTAGGCAAAATACCACATACATATAATTGGTGCGAAGGCAGTTGTGATTATTGTACAGAAGCAAGAGAGCCAATGGAAAAAGCCAAAGTATGGCATTATACTAGAGGCGGTCCGTGGATAGATCACTCTAAAGACTGGAGTCATATTAAGTTAGTAGATGAGTGGGAGAAGATTTGAAAAAAGCGGTCATACTAAGTTCTCCTGGACTATTAACAGGAGGTATGCGTAGAAATACTGCTAGAAGTCCTGGTGCTTATATAGTTGCTGATCGTTTGCGTAAAGAAGGTTATGACGTACAAAATATAGAATATGTAACCGAATGGTTACGAGAATTTCAAGACATAGCAAAATTACAAAAGTTATTGATTAAACATTTCAAGGAAGGCACAGACAATGTATTGGCTTTGAGTGTTACAGTAGGACACCATGACATACTACAAAACGAAGCATTATTCCAAATACTCAAACAACTAAAATCAAAATATAATATTCGCTTTGCCGCAGGAGGTGTGTATAGACCAGAAACAATTACCCGTTCAGTCAGCGAGTACAAAAGTGGTATAAAAGAATTAGCACAAATGGTAGATGCTTACTTTATAGGCAGAAGCCTTGATGTATTTTCTTTGTGGTTAAACAGACAAGACTGTAGTGAACATTTTTATTTCAATGACGGATACAGTGACTGGTATAAGTTTATGGATCAAACAACTGTGCCAGAGCCACCAATAGTAATGACTGATTCAGGAGAATCAGATTGTTGGAATGAAAACGATGTACTTAGTATAGAACTAGGTGTTGGTTGTAAATTTAATTGTAGTTTTTGTACAACACCATTTAAAAAGACAGATACATTATTTCAAAGTGTTGATAACCTGGTGTACACATTAAGCACCGCATATGAAAAGTACGGTGTAACACATTTTAATATTGTAGATGAAACAAGCAACGAAGTAGACGAAAAGTATGATAACTTGTTGACAGCAGTAAGACAATTAGACTATCAGCCTAATTTTACAGGTTATGCCAGACTTGATATGGTTGCGGCAAAGCCTTACCAAATTGAGCAGATGGCAGAAATAGGTATTAAAGGATTATTTTTTGGTATAGAAACATTTAACGAAAAAGCCGCAAAAATGATTAGAAAAGGCGGATCAAGGCAAAAATTATATGATGCCTTAAAAGAAATAAAAACACAAATACCAGACTTGTACAGGTACGGAGCATTTATAATTGGTTTAACAGGCGACAGCGAAAAAGATATCAGAGCAGGTTTTGATTATGTATTAGAAAACGAATTGTTACATAATTTTTATATGAACGCATTAACTGTACCTGTAATATCAGATGATGACTATTGGGCAAGTGATATAAGTAAAACTCCAGAAAAGTTTGGCTATGAAATTACAGCCGAGGATCCAGGAAACTTAGTTTACTGGAAAAACGATTGGACTGATTGGGATAGTGCTGTAAAATTAAGAACGCAATTACAAGAAGAAATATTACGAAATAATAAAACACGTCAAGTAGGTGAATACAACAACTGGGAATATCTTAAAGACAAGGCATTAGGAAGTATAAGTCATCCAGATGATGTATATAAACTAGACTGGCAAGTTCTAAACAAAAGAAGTTATGAACAAATAAGAAAATATATAGATAAAAAATCAAATGGCTAATTTATGGGTTACAGGCGATAGTTGGGGAGTTTTAGATAACGACGAACCCCAATCACATTGGGTCAATTATTACGCACAGCATTACAACTTAAAAAACACATACTGCCTAGCCAGATCAGGCATATCACAAGACATGATTAATTACATTACAGAATGTGTAATTAAAAACGTAGAATGGAAAGACCGTGATGTAAAATTTTGTAATATGGAAGATCACTTGATTATTTTTCCTACAACACCAACAAGAATAACATTTAACAAAGTATGGGATCGAGAAACATTCGATTATAATCAAGGGCCGCACAATTTAAACTGGAAAACATTAAGTGAACTACAAAATCCGCACCCATGGCAGTCAGAAGAAAATCACACCCTTGCTAATTTAGAAAGTGAAAATTACACAAGTTTACACACTTGCGACAACAGTAATGCCCACATAGTAGAAAGTTTTGGTGTTGTTCACCCATGTGCCTTTGCCGATTGGAGAGATACCAGCCACTTAAAACACATAATTAAAGAAGTAAATAATGTAAAAGTGTATCGCAGTAGCAAACTGCCAGATCAAAGTGAACTAATAGATGATGTAAAACCTCAAGGCAAAGAACAAATAAATCATTTAGATAAAAAGAGACACTTAGCATATTGGAGACAACTTAAAAAATTATTATGAGTACAAACATCAAAGACATGGATATATGGGTCGTCGGTGACAGTTATTGTCACGGATATAGAACAGCAGTCCAAGACTATCAACTTAACCAAAGAGTAAAAAAAGACGTGGGTTCACAATACGACTGGTGTTTACTGTTAAAGAAAAAATATAAAAATTTAAAAGTTAGTGCTGTATCTGGTGCTGATAATTTAACAACCGCAAGTAATTTACAGCATGTGTTAGATAAACATTATACTGAAAATATGTTTATAATATTATTGTACTCCGCACCAAGACGAAATATTGCTAGACTAGATGGTATTACAGAGTATAATACTTTTGACATAACAGAAAATTTAAATTGGCAATCATCAAGAATGGGCCACGAAGTAGAGTGCGGCTGTATGCCTGATAAACCGCCAACACATACCAGTTTTGGTACAGGCTGGAAACATGCCTTTAATAATAAAAAAGGACACTGGCCATGGGAAGGGTTTGCGGCAATTCCCGACGACATGCATCCTATTGTAAAACAGATCGAAAATCAAATAGGTAAAGAAGCCTATGAATGTATGACAGAATATTTTCATGAAAAAAATCTGTGGAACATACAGCACGAAGCAGAAACTGTGTATAGTATGTTAGCAAAGATGACTATGAAGAAAGTTCCTTTTATTTGGGGATCGCCACACCATGATCATAAGCCATACCCTGAATTTGTAAATATTGCTGATCATTGTAGAAAAGATTTTAACTCAAGTTTCTTAGACATTGATGGCCTAGACGGTAAACGTAAATCACAAAGAAATTCATATAGTATGTTTTATGTAAATCATTTAACACTTGAACAAAACTTTGAATGGGCAGAGATGTTTGATAATCGTTTACAAAATTGGCGTAAACCCATTGCATAAATATTGTTATGTCAATAAACAATAAGGACGATTTTTTATCGCATAGAAAATCACAAGAAGCAAAGCATTTTGAAAACTCTGCTGACGATCCTATAAAAAGTATTTTAACAGTAGAAGTAAATACTACAGAATTATGTAATAGGAAATGTGTATTCTGCCCTAGGTTTAATGACGAAGTATATCCAAACAGAAACTTACATATGACACCAAACGGTGCTGGTCTTATCGCTGATAATTTAGCAAAGCATGGCTTTGAAGGTAAAATAAGTTTCTCAGGCTTTGGTGAAAACCTACTAAACCCTGACTTTAAACGCATTGTAACGTCTTTTAAGCAACGTTTACCAAATGCTACACTCGAGTGTAATACCAACGGAGATCGCTTGTCTAAGAAGGTTGTAGACGGTTTATTTGACGCAGGATTAGACTGGCTATACATAAATTTATATGACGGTATAGATCAAATAGAAAAGTTTGATCCTATGATAGTTGATCATACCAATCAAACAAAGTATAGAGCACATTACAACGAAGAAGACTATGGCTTGTTCATAAACAATAGAAGTGGTACAATTGATTGGTTAAATATTAAAGAAGAAAACATAAGCGAATTACAGGGTAGTGTTTGCTACTATCCTTTTTATAAACTGTTTGTAGATTGGAACGGAGACGTGTTATTTTGTAGCAACGATTGGGGCAAGGAACACGTTGTTGGTAATTTATTACAGCAAGACTTACACGAAGTTTGGTTTAGTAAACCTATGCGTAAGATAAGAAACAGATTAGCAAAAGGGGATAGATCGGCATCGCCTTGTGATAAGTGTAGTGTAAACGGACAACTGTTCGGAGAAAAAAGTTTTAACATAGTACAGACATATGAAAGTAGCAATAACAGGTAGCACAGGGTTAGCAGGAAATTTAAAAGCAGTTATCGAAGCAACACCTTATTGCGGTGAGTCTCATACAGTAGATTCGTTTCGCACTAACGATCACATTGATTTCAAACAGTACGACGTGTTTATCAATTGTGCCAACATAGGGTTTGATCAAATACAATTACTCGAAGACTGTTTCAAATTTTTTAAACACGATAAAAACAAAACAATAGTAAACATATCTAGCAGGGCACATCAACCAAATATTAGCAAAGGATATATGTATGCGGCACAAAAGGCGGCACTTACGCATTATGCTAACAATTTAATTTACAATAACGCAGAAAAACAATGTAGAATAATGACTGTACACTTAGGCTTGTTGAATCACGATACACTTCCTAGTTTAGATTATAATGAAGTAAGTGGCTTTATACTAAGACAACTTACATGGGACAGTCACTTTGAAATATCAGATGTAACACTACAGCATAGTGCCAACTATATGGATGTACAGGCGCAAAAAGAACTTGACAAAATAACTAAAGAAATATAAACTATACAGATGATTTTAACAATAGAAAATTATGACCTCAAAGAAAAGGTTACTCACGGCGATACTATTTACAGTATGAGTGAGCATTATATTGAGTTGTTAGACATAGGCGGATATGATTGTACTTGTAGTATCATACTACATCAAGGCGAGTCCGTTGAAAATTTATATGGATACTGCGACTGGGACCCCATAGACAAATTAGCAGAAATACATATTGCTATGGGTAGTCCTGCTTGGGGGATTACACTAGCACACGAAATGGTTCATGTAAAACAAAATCTAAAATACGGCATTACAGCAGAAGGTCCAGCATACGATTTAGAGTACGAACTGTATAGCAGTTGGAAAGACATATATGAGCCAACAAGGTAAAAAACTTTGGATAACTGGCGACAGTTACGGTACCTTCGATAGTAGTAACGGAGCACACTGGATAAAAGATTTTGCTAAACACAAAGGTTGTGACACTATCTTTAATCTAGCACGTGGAGGTTTTGACAATAAAGCAATCGTATACGTTGGTAGAGAAATTATTAAAAACAGTCCATGGCCTGGCAGAGTTTTAGAAACTGAAAGTTTTAATCTTGATAAAGATATACTTGTTATGTTTATTACTGATCCAGCAAGATTTTGCCACTTAACTACATTAACAAGTAAGTTTGATCACAAATTAAGCATAGCAAATCTCAATTGGTGGGTTGACGGAATAGTGTATCGCAATGAAGCAGGAGACATAAAAGGCGACCAAGTACCAATGCCATGGCAAGTTCACATGCCGATACACAGTAATTTGTATAGTCAATCAATGAATACAATACTAGAAGAAGTCCATAATCGTTATGAGTTTGAGGATCCAGAGCATATTAAAAACATGCTATCAAGATTCGACTGGCAATGGGAAGAACAATCAAAAGATGATCTAATACACGGACTATATCATTTACACGAGTCAATGAGTAACGGCAGTGAAATGTATATCACTGGCGGCAATAATGGAGTACAGATGAGAAGGAATGGTGTAAACTATATACCGGGTATAGGTGCCGCCATGGCAGAAGGATGGATAGCATCGCCGGAAGAAACAGAAGAATATCATAACCAATGTCTATGTAATCATAACACGCCAGCAGAGCATTATCATTTTTGGAGAATATTAAAGGAGAAAATTTATAAGTAGTAATATGATACTACTAATTCATGGGGCTGGTGCTACAAGCATAGGATTTAATTATCTTAGCCTCTGGTTAGACGAAGAATTACAAACAATAGATTACAAAGTTGGCGACAGTCATAGAGATATATTTAAAAAAATTAAAGATCCTAATGAAATAGAGATTGTAATTGGACATAGTTACGGTGGCTTATTAGCCGCTGAATGGCTCAGTCAAGATGTACGAAATGTTAAGGGCATTATGACAATAGCAACACCATGGCAAGGTTCCCCTACAGCAAGAATACTTAATTGGTTTTTAAGTGATCCTGTGTGGGAAGATATGAAGCCAGGTAGTGCTTTGCTTAAAAAAATTAATAGTATCAATCTTACTATACCTGTTAAAAATATAGTGGCTAATCCCCATCAAGGCGGTAACGGTTTAGCAGGTACAGGTCGCAGTGAAAATGACGGAACTATACCTATCGATAGTGCTAGAAACTTTCCAGAAGGATTTAAAAGATGTAACACTTTAGAATTGCCCTACGGTCATGGAGAAGTTTTACAAACACAAGAACTGGTAGAAGAAATCAGAAAGTTTGCTGAAGATCCTGTAAAAGCCACTTCAGGAGAGAAGGAAAAAGCCTTACAAGCAATTAGTACAATACATGCTATGTAAGGATAAATATCTTTATGAACATCATAGAATGGTTTAAGAACCTATTCACAGAACATTGGGAACTTACAGTATGGTTTCAAGGCGATATCAGAGTAAATCCAGATGGCGAGACTATAACTGATCACAGTAAAAAAGTTTTTGAATTACAAAGTGTAAGTAAGAAAACACCTACGCATGTAAAGGGAGTAGACATGGATGGCAAAAGTTTTGAAATCAGAACTGTAAAGCCATTTGACTATATGTTACGCAGAATTGATTAAGAGATAAATAGTATTATGAAACTATTTGAACTTAAGAACAGGCCTCCTGAAGAGTACGGAAAATACTTAAACAGTTTAGATCCAAAAGAACATAAGTATATCAAGTCTCGTAGTGCTGAACTATTACAAAAACGTTTCCCAGATCTCGATGATAAAGAGGCAAGTAGCCATGCGGCACGTTGGATCATGTCTCTTCCTAGGACGACTACAAAAAAACTACAACAACCATTTAAATATCGAGACGGTAAATTGCGAGGCAGTGGTGTTACAAACGAAAGTTTATTAGATTTAGTAAATGAAAAAATAGAAGATATGAGCATGGGAGATACCATCAAAGACTTCTATAAAAGCGATGCTCCACAGTTCAAAGGCAAAAGCAAAAAGAAAAGACGTCAAATGGCGATAGCGGCTAAGTTGAGTGCCGATGAAAGTGTAACAGAAAACGACAGCAAGGAAGAAGCATTAAAGTTACTAAAAGTTTTACATACCAAATATGTGAAGTCAGGAGAACTGAATGCGTTTGAATTACCAGTATTATTAAGACAACACATGCCAGAACTCAGTAAGCAGGAAGTTAGACAGTATACTGGAGAATTCTTTAATAGTTTTAAGGCAGAAAGTGTTAACCGAAAACTGCCAGGCGGAATGACCCAAAAAGAATTACAAGATATTTCAGATTATTATGATTCTGGAAGGACCAAAAGCGAAATCGACGATATTGTTGAACCTGAACGCAATGAAAAAGTAAAAAAGCAACTCCAATGGAGAGATCATTTATTTTTTAGATACAATGTAAAAAATAAAAATTTAACATCTAGAGATATTGAAAAGGCAATAAAAAAGAAATCAGTTGCCCGGCACAAACAGTTGATGATACAAAAAGAAAAATTTTTTGCTGGAAATCTTGAGTTAAAAACAGAAAGTGTTAATGAAAACATGATCGGCGAGCCAGATAGATACTATGATGCTGAAGAACGCAAACAAGCATACAACGATCTACAAGATGCTCTTAGTACCAGCAGTCGTTGGCAAGAGGACATGATCAAAGACGGTATCTGTCCAGAGTGTAGTGGTAGCAGTTACATGGACGGCGACGAAGAGAATGGTGAAGACAGTTGCTATGGTTGGAGTAGATACGGTTGTGATCAAGGCGAGATGGAAGGTGCTACATGGAAAGAAATTATAGAGTTTGACAAACGTCAAGCACAACGCAAACAGTATCCAGGCGACGAAGAAGTTGCTCGCCAATATGCCAGAATACCTAATGCTGATATTCACACTATCAGTCAGCAACTACAAGCAGACTATCCACACTTGTCACCAAGTGGCAGAGCAAGAATACAAACTATGATTCAAAAGATTAAAGGTCAAAGTGAATCACTAGAGGAAATAGATTTAAAAAAAGCGGCACTCACAGGACTAACAGGTTTAAGTTTAGCAGGAACACCTGATGCTACAGCACAAGATTCAGATGTAAATATCAATGTTGACAAAGACGAAGTAGCAACAGCACCAATAGAAATTAATAAGATTAATATCAATGCCGCAAAAACTGTTGACAGAATGATAAATGATATTAAACAGCAATTTCAGGTTGGTGCCAAAAATGTAAAAGTTACCAAAGGTAAAATTAAACATTACCCAAAAGATGATAACATGATACGCGGCCGTGATGATTATGATGGCCCGGACATGAAAGACCCAAACATAAAGAAGATGAACATCCGCGAAAGATCACGTTATAAATTAAATTATGATATTATGATAGATGACGAAACTCTAAATGTAGCAGTTCAGATGGCAACTATGGACAACACGATACAAGCAATAATGGTGTCGTTTAGAGACTCAGACGGCTTTGTTACACATGTCATTATTACAAATAAAGGCACTGGTGTAAAATATTCTGGAGGTTCAAGGATAGAAAAAAACGATGACGAGGCTCGGACACTCCTAATACGACAACAACAAATAATAAAAGCAAGATTGGATAAATATTTAGGTACAAGTATATTAGCAGGAGGTTTTGTATAATGGTTATAGGAGAAATGAAAAGACTTCAGGTACTGGCAGGTATTATAGATCAGTATGACGAATATTTTCCTAATACAGAACATGTAAAACTAACAGAATCAGAACTAAAAGAATTTTATGAAGAATGGGCAATACTTGAAGACAAAAATGACAAAAACGAGTTGCCTATAAAACTAGACAAAAGAACATTAGAAGTAGCAAAAGTTGTTATTCTTAAATTAACAGAAGTAACTAAAAAAATATATACGATAGCAAGAGCCTTAGGAGCAGTAGGAGATGCCATGAAAGCAATAGCAATTGGCATGTTAAAAATGCTTTTGTGGCTTTGGAACAAACGACTTGGTGTGGCAATAGCCGCCTCGGTAGGCATTGCTTACAACGTACTTATAGGTGCTATAAATGTTGTACACGAAAAAGCACCAAGACTAACTAAAGGTTTTATTGATTGGTTTTTTGAAACTCCAGAAAAAGTACCAGCAGGACAACTAGGAACTGAATTAGATAAAATTACTAGAGAAAATATTTCTGAGTGGTGGAAGACCAGTGCAGACAAATTAAGCGATTATGAGCCCGCAAGTATTGTTGACCTTGCCAAAGATGGGTGGCGTGAAGTAATTTCTATTTTGATGGATGGTGTTGCTGTAGTTACGCCATATTTCCTAGACTGGAGTGTGATGTTACTTGAACTTTTCCAAAAAAATGGTTTTGGATTTATGGGTAGTATAATGAGTTGGGTCTTCTTTATAGCATTACTAAAAGGACTGTGGGATATAGCATTTAAGATTGTATCTCCTATAGGAAAGTTTATTAAAAAGCAAATAGAAAATTTAAACATTGTGCTAATGGTTAAGGACGAAGTCGATGATATACCAGATACTGATGAACCTAGACCACGTAAAGAATTAAACCCAGGTGGACCTATCAGCAAAGACGATGCTGTAAAAAGCATCAGCAAACCTAAACCTGAAATTCCAGGATTTAAAAAATCAGACGACGAGCCTGAAATAGGTGTCGTAGAGCCGGACCCTAAGTAATCACATGATAACGTGCCACAGGTGTAGAAAGTACAAGCACACCAATCCACTATACTTTTGCTATATACGTGGTAAAACATTATGTAGTCGATGTGCCGAAGTGGTTACACGCGGTGATCTTTACTTGCGGTGAAAATACCCACAGACTTGGACTTGTACGACAGACAGTTTGACGTGCCCGATCCTGAACAAGAACCCTTACCCACATGGAATGAAATCTTACGTGATCCTGAGACTTGGCCTATTGTGGGTGTTATTGTGTTGTTCTTGGTATTGAACTTTGCTTGGTAATCACCGATATCTTAACTTGTTGGTGCTGAAGTCTTATAAGGATGTGAATTCGGTAATGCTGAAGTTCTACCCCACTTGTGAGCAAGGTAACCTTCTGCTTTTTCTAATATAGATATATCAGTGCCACCTGTACC
>Ga0160423_10003636_pt1 | contig 12800 bp, 9 predicted proteins | sample CRUFie14St8metaG_FD_108191 | JGI IMG/M metagenome (GOLD analysis project Ga0160423, IMG submission 108191) | Marine microbial communities from the Costa Rica Dome - CRUD Field 142mm St8 metaG | ecosystem: Environmental > Aquatic > Marine > Oceanic > Photic zone | place: Costa Rica: the Eastern... | reverse complement strand
GTGGCGAAAGTTGTGGGAGATTACCGACAGAGAGTCAGGAACCTTCAGCAGGAGGTACACCATGAAACGTCGGGGGATCGAGATCGAGGTCGAGGTCGAGGAAAGGAGTCGTCGTCGGGGAACCAGGTGGGAATCCAGTGGACGTTCCGGATTTTCGACTCGACAGAGAGCCTCATGGCAACGGAGAAGTCCTTGGGGCTGCTGGCGAGGGCGATGGAGAAGGAGGGCGCATTGTGTTCCGGGATGACCGCGGCAACCCCCAACCCCCAGTTCGAGGACTTCGAGTATTCCTCCTTCCGCTCCTTCCTCCGGCTGCTGCAGAGGTTTGGCGCCGAAAACAGGGCCACCTCCACCTCCGCCTCCGCCAAGGCCAAGGAAAACGCCACCAAGTCGTCGTCGTCGAAGAGTCAAGTCGACGGCCTGCAACAAGTATCGCGTTGCCTGACCGGAGTGATGAGCAAGATGGACCAGAGCACGTGCCGCTCTTGGGTTCTGCTCTTCTCAGATTGTGGCAAGGCCTCGTGCAAAACGGAGGACCCGGCCCTCGTGAGAATCGCGGAGAGCCTGCAGCAGCACCGCGCGTCGCTCAAGTGGCTGTCGCCCAGGGCTTGGCCGGACGGCAGGCCGGCGGAGATGCCGCGCGGGTTGGCGGCGCTGGAGGAGGAGGCTGTGGTGGAAGGTCTTAGGAGGGAGAGGAGCGAGAGGAGGGGGAGGGGGGAGGCGGTACTCCGCGGGGCAACGTCGCTGGACGCCGCTGGCGCCTCCGCCTCGGGGTGGGGCAACGCGGCGGAGAAGTACTGCCACGATACTGCCGCCACCCCGGCGCACGACTCGACTTCGATGGCGGAGGGCCGCGAGAGGACAAAGGATCTTCTGGACAAGAGCCTCAAGTCGTACCAGCTGGACCTTCGGCTGATGCAGCCGAGCTTTGAGCGCCGGGCAAAGGAGAAGGAGAGAGAGAGGGCGGGTGGAGAGGCGGCAGAGGCCGCAGCCATGACCGGCCCCCCAGCTCCCCACAGGCCCCGGGACCCCGCCGCCCTCGTCTCCGATGCCAGGCTGGAGCTCCAGTCCTTTTACGGAAACTCCGAGACGGGCCTGCGGCCCGGGCCCGTGGTGCGCCGATGCGTCTGCACGATCTTCTCCCACGAAAAGCGGACGGCGCACGATAGGTGCCGACAGCTCTTCGTGCCGAGGAGCGCTCTGAGAGAGAAGTACGGCAAGGGGTACCAGGGCACCAAGGACGCCAAAGTCCGGGAGTACCTGACCCAAGTTTTGCTGCGGCTGGCTTCCGCGAGCGCCGCGATGGCCGAGGTGGAGGGCTCGAAAGAGGAGGCCGTCCTGACGAGGGCTGACCTCAGGGAGGTCAAGCAGATGCTCAAGGACGTCATGTTTGCCATGCCCGCGGCCACCCCCGGGAGCGGCGTCAAGGAGTTTCTGGAGCAGACGGTTTCGCCATCCTTTCCCCTCCTTGAGGCGAGCGTGCTGCAGCTGAAGGCGAACTTCGGGCTGGCGTCGCAGCCGAGGCAGAGGAGGAGGGCCGCCCCAGCCCCGGCGGCTGTCGCGGGGGTGGAGAGAGAGGGCCAGGCGAGAAAGCAACAGAAGCCCCCTTCCTCGTCCAAGTCCAATCTTTCGAGGGCGTCGAGTGCTCGAAGGCCGCGACGGGACTGCGGCACGGGCGCGGCCGGCGGCGGCACGATCGCGTCGCTTGGCGGCCTGTCCCTGTCCCAGCAGAGCTCCCAGGGCGTGAGGTTCCACGGCAATCTCGCCAGGCAGGTCTCTCTCAAGCTGCGGGCGAACACCCAGGCGTCCCAGGGCGGGCTGGGGGCGGCGAAGGCGGCGAAGAGGGCGGGAAGACAGGAGTCCGGGAGGGAGAACAAGAAGCCCTGCGTCAGGAAGGACGCTGTGCTGGAGACGCCCTTCCTCAAGAAGTTCGGTTGAGGTAGCTTCTTGCGTGCAGGGCGTTACGATTTGGAGAAGGAATTCCCTCGTGAGCTTCCATTAAAATGAAATCTTGGAAATCTTGGGGAAAATCTTGGAAATCTTGGGATTTTGGCGTTGTGCGGTGGGGCGGGGCGGGGCGGTGTCAGTACGCAATTCTTCCAAATTCTTCCAATTCTACCAAATCGGAACTGCGCGAAAAAGGAACGGTATCAGTGTGTTGCCGGCACCCACGGGCCAGTGACGGCCAGTAAAAGTGCATTGGCTTTTGGCGGGCTCCCTCAGCTGGTGGAGTACACTGCCGAACGGAGGTCGTGGGTGTCGGTGGGGCTTCTACGACCAAGGAGCCGAACGAGAGAAGAGAGACGATCTGTCTCGTGCAAAGAGACTCACGGGGACTGTGGGAGGAGGACGAGAGGCGGAGGGTGGAGGACGCGGGCGACTCAGAACTGACGCACTCGACAGTGGGATGGGAGGGATGAAAGCCGGAAATCGGTGAAGAAAACCATTCCGAAGAATACAGTGTCGGGCGTGAGCGGAGCTCGAGGCAAGGGAGGATAGCCGACTGCGATGGGCGCGGAAGCGGCCCTGGGGGGCGCGACGGGAACGCGAGGGAGGCGCTCCAACTCCTCAGGGGGGTCGACGAGCTCGACCTGCAACCCGCTGCAGAGCGTAGAGGAAGACCTCAAAAAAGACAACAACACCAACAACAACGTCAACGGCGGCGGCGGCATGAATGACAACCCGTTGAGCGACGACTTTCGCCAGCATGATGACGGCGAGCCGAGGTTCACGAGCTTCTCGGCTCTGGACCGGCCGTCGCTGACCTATCCGCTTACTAGGGCGTCTATTGGTAGCCAGAACGACTTTACGCAGCCGATAGAGCACCACCACGAGATCCTGTCGCTCTTCGTGATCTGCGGCTTGGGTTACGCGGCCCTGTACGTCATGTTCGGTGACACCTTTCTGCCCTTTGAGCTTGGGTGGTCCGTCCTTCTCCTCCTCGCCGGTTCGCACCTCGCCAGCCAGCTGTGCACCAGGGTGGGCTTGCCCCCGCTGATCGGGATGCTCTTGTCCGGAATCGTACTCAGGAACCTGCCGGGCGACATCATTGGGGGGATGACGAAGAAGTGGTCGAGCGGAATAAGGGCTTCGGGACTCTCGCTCATCTTGCTCAGGTCGGGCCTGGAGATGGAGCTGGACCAAGTGAAAAGCCTGGGGCCCATCACCAGCAGGCTGACGGTGCTGCCGGCGTGTGTGGAGGCCCTGTCGTCGGGCCTGGCCAGCGTCGGAATCTTTAACATGCCGCTCTTCCTCGGGCTGAGCCAGGGGTTCATCCTGGCGGCGGTGAGCCCGGCGGTGGTGGTTACCGGAATGCTCAAGCTGCAGGAGCTGTCCATCGGAACGGCCAAGGGGATCCCGTCCCTCGTCATCGCAGCCGCGTCCATGGACGATGTCTTTGCCATCACGGGGTTCTCCCTCTTCATCGGCCTTGCCGTCCCACACGGCACTCTGCTGTGGAACATCGTGCAGGGCCCCCTCAACGTGATCTTCGGGGTTGTGGGGGGCGTGGTCGCCGGACTGCTCATCTCTCACGGCGAGCTCTTCGAGCAGAGGTGGAAAAAGGTCGCAGCTCTCGTCACCGCAGGCATGGCTCTTATGTTCACCGCCAAGAAGTTTCACTTTCCGGGGGCGGGGCCCCTGGCGTCGCTCATCGCCGCCGTCGTGGCACAGCAGGCCTGGAGGAAGCACGAGGACGCGAAATTTCCGGGGTACGCCACCTACGACATGCTGCATCAGATCGAGCACGACCTCGCCACGATCTGGAAGATCGTGTCTCAGCCCTTACTCTTTGCGGTGATCGGCAGCGAGATCGACTTTAGCAAGATTCCGGCTTCGACGCTGCCGAAAGCACTCGCTGTGACGCTCATTGGCGTCCTGCTGCGGATTCCCGTTGCTTACGGCGCCGTCTCGGGAGGGTACTACACCAAGATTGAGAAGGCCTTCATTGCTCTGTCTTGGCTGCCGAAGGCCACGGTCCAGGCTGCGCTGGCCTCGGTGCCCCTGGAGCTGATAGAGGAGTACAAGAGCGACGACCCCGAGTACCTGGCGTGGGGCGAAGACATTGTGACCGTGGCCGTTGTGAGCATCATCCTCACCGCCCCCGCCGGCGTCTTCATCATCAACAACCTCGGGCCAAAGTGGCTCAGCCAGGATAAGGACAAGAGGCGGGAGGACGACGTTCTTAATGCCAACAACCTACCTCCCGCGCTGCAGCTGAAGGAGGCCTTCAAGATGCCCTGCAGGATCCACCTTGACCCAGAGGCGCCCAGGTCAGGGTCGCTGTAGCGGCTTGGCTCGCGTTTTATTTTGTGGCGTGCGCGTGTGTGCGTGTGTGTGTATGTGTGTGTATGTATGTGCTGGAGTGTAAGATAGGATTTTTACCAATTTCGATATATGATGGATTTTAATTCTTTTCTTGGAGCCTCTCAGTCGCAGGACCTCCACGCCGCCCCGGGAAAGCGCTCGCTCGCCGTGGCGCTGGCGCATCCTGAGGGATCCATAACGTAGCAGATGTTGGTGGTGGCCCCGCTGTACGCCTCCCTGGCCCACCCCTGCGCCACGTTGGACCACAGCCCGGCAAAGTAGGACGCATAGGTGGAAGCGTCCCCGCCCCAGTACCCCGCGATGGCCTCCCCGACCCTTCCGCCCGCCCGCCCGGCGTACCTTCCCGCGGCCTCCTCCGCCATGTTAATCTTGAAACAGCCCTTCCTCCCGGTGTCCACGCGCCCACTCCTTCCGTCCTCGGAGCACTGGCAAGAGATCCGAGGATCCACGGGGGTGATTCTCCGCCCCCCACCGCGGCGGTCGTCGCCATCGTCGCGGCGGGGCTCCTCCTCGGCGGGCGGCGAGGGGTCGAGCTCGAAGGTTCTCTCCTCGCCAGCCCCGCAACGGCCGCACGTGTACCTGCAGTACCCGCCGTTCCCGTTTCCCAAGATCATCCAGCTCTCGTCGCACTTGCCCCAGACCTTCTGCTCCATGCACGTGAACTCCGGGGGTGGGAGGTCGCAGCACGTGGGATCCGCCGACGAGCACTCGACCTGGGCGGGAGGGGCCGGAGCGGGGGACCCGGACCCCGGCGACAGGATGGCGTCCACCACCACCAGCAGGCCGTTGCAGGTGTCCAGGGTGTCCTCGACCCGAGCGTCGCCGTTCACCAGGATCTGGCCGGACTGCAGGGTGGATACGCGGACGTCGTCGCACGACGAGCAGAGCGTGGAGACCTCGAAGGAGTCTCCTTTTTGGACTTCCATCAGACGATCGTACGCCGCGGCCCCCGCGATGTGGTAGGAAATGAGCTTGCTCAGCTCCATGTTCAGAACGTCGGCGTCGTCTCCGCGGATGCTCTCGAAGGCCTCGTCCGAGGGGGCGAAGACGACGTAAGGGCCTGGACCTCTGAGCGAAGGAAGGAATGAGGACTCTCGCAGCGCGCTGCTGAAGTAACGCAGGTTCTGCTTCGCCTCTATCTGCCGGGCGAGGGTGTCGAAACATGCACCGCTGGAGCCGCCCGGGGCCTGGGCGAGGACCCCGTCGACGGGAAACCCGATCACAACAAATGCCACCACCACCATCACGGCGGTGACGGACCGAAACGACCTCGCGATCGCCATCTTTGCGCGCTCACTACGCTCCTCTCTCTGCCCCCCGAGAGCGCGCGATCGATTGAGCGATCGATCTGCTGTGGTTGCCAAGAAAAAAGGGCTGTGTTTGAATGAGCAAAACGGTCGTTGCCAAGAAAAAAAACGGCCAACAACGTGATTTCTACACCGATTTGCCCAAGAGAACAAAACACGAGAATCGCGATCGCGGAGATGAGCGTCCCGGCCCGCCAGGGAGAGGGTGATCTGCAAGAGATCGGAGGAACCTAGGGTGGCAATGGCTGCCACAGTGGGGGTGCTGGCCTTTGTGCTTTGGGGGTCGCTGGCCGCGGCGCAGGTTCCGTGCGACGGGGAAGCGGGGACCCTCGCCGACCTCGTGTCCGATCGATCGGACCTGATCTATCTCACGAGGGCTCTCGCTGAAACCAATCTCAAGCTCGCACTCCAGGGCCCCGGGCCCTACGTCGTCTTCGCGCCAACGGACGGAGCCTTCGAGCGCATCACCGAGACCGGCCTCCTCGACCTGCCGCTTTCGGACCTCATCCAATACCACGTCCTGCCCTCGGACGGGTACCGGGCTTATTTGGATGTCAGACCAGGGGACCCAACTGCAGCCCTGAGCACGCTGTGCCGAACGTGCGGCGACTTGACCGCCTCGATCGCGCCGGGCGGCCTGGTAACGATCAATGGCGGCGAGGCCACCGCTCTGGACGCCACGGAGGCCTGCAACGGCCTTCTGGTCACCGTGAACGGCCTGCTGAGCCCCCCGCTGACCCCTGCTGAGCCCTCCGACCCCAGCGACGGGCCCGACGCGGAGTGCTCCCCGTCCGACCCCGCCTGCTGCGACCTCCAGCCTCCCGGCGTGTATAGCTGCGCAGAGCAGAGGGCCTTTGGCAAATGCGATGAGCCTTGGATGATCGTGGGCAACGGGAACGGCGGTTTTTGCCAACGAACCTGCGGCCGGTGTGGGGGAGGAGGGTACTACGACGACGAGGACGAGGATTTCGACGATGGCGGCGGGGGCGGCGACGATGGCGGCGGGGACGCCTGCAGGTGCACGGACGACGGCGTGAGTGGCAGAGCGGACACCGGCCGGCTGGGGTGCTTTGAGGTGAGCGCAGACGTGGTGGTCACTATGGCCGCCATGGCGGGCAGGGAGATCGGGGAGACCCTCTCGCAGTTCTATGACAAGGACGAGTCCTACAAGTTCGCAAAGTACTTCGGAGGTGAGCATTCGAGAACAAGAAAAGAAAAAGATCTCTTCCTCCTCTTCTGCTGTCTGGGCCGCCGCTGACGCCCTCCTCTCCAGGTTTTTGGGAGAAGACCGCTGCGGGGTGGGCCCGGGAGAACATGGACGGGTCCACCAGGAAGGTCTGCTACGTCAAAGACCCGATCGGCTGCTCGGAGTCCAGGGCCAGCAGCGAGTACATCGGCGCTGGGTGGAGACCCTGCTGACCCTTCGTTCTTGTAACCCGCAGATCATCGATCATCGATTGATTCTATCTTTCCTCCTTTCTCAAACATTTCCACATCGCAAAGAAAACATGACACACACCACATTCGAGACGAGTGCGAGGGCGAGAGCCACTTCCCAAGAAGGTACCTTTGGACCGCCTTTGGAGAGCGGGAGCACAAAACTACAGCGTCACCCACCAGCAATCATGTCGTACCAGAAGATGACCAGGGAGGTGAGACCTAGCCCTTGTATTCGTTGGTTTTCTTGCCTGGACCTCGGGGCCCGCGACCTGACCTTTTCTCCTCCTCTCCTCCTGTCCTCCTGTCTCTGTGACGTGCCGCCTTGTTTCACGTACGTTTGAGCGTATTAGGAGAAGGTGGAGCAGCGGAAGATGATGTACAACAACCGCGGGCAGTACGTCCAGACCTGGCAGACCGAGATGCAAAAGGCGTGCTTTACTTCGCCCCTCTTTTGCTGCCTCGCCATCTGGTGCTCGCCCTGCGTTTCGTACCAAAACCGTGTGGAGGCCCTGCACGGCGACATGCGGTTCTACACGTGCTGCCAGGGGCTCCTGCCATGCTCCGGACGCATGAAGGAGGAGTCCTGCCCGGAGGCTTGCCTGTGCCTCGAGGTGTGCTGCTGTTTCCCTAACTCGGTTTTGGCGACCAGGTACCTGCTCCAGGACGAGATGCAGCTGCAGAACACCAAGTGCGATAACTGCCTGTTCAACACCATGGTCGCCCTCCAGGGTCTGGCCTGCGTGTGCTACATTGCCAGCTTCATCGAGCCGGGCTTGAGGGACACGGCGGCTCTCGTGGACACCATCGCGGACATGGTGTACTGCTCGGTGTGCGCGTGCATGCAGGTGAGATTTCGAAGGACGAGTCGTCATAGGCGCAGCACTGACCCTCCGCATCTCTATCCCTCTGTCTCTTTATCCTCCCCTCTCCATCCGTCTCTGCAGACCCAGCACCGCGACCAGATCAAGTTCAGGAACGAGAACCAGCAGTGCATCTGCCCCGCCATGGCGACCGGGAACCCGATGCTCGCGCCCCCCGTGGCCGTGATGCAGAAGAACCCGGGCATGACTTTTCAGTATCCACAGATCAACCACCAGACTGGGGAGGCCCAGGGTATCCCGCATCCACAGACACAGTATCCTGCACAGTCGCAGTACCCTCCTAGGTACTGATGGGGTTCGGAGCCATGGTAGACTGAGATTTCAGATAGACTTTATTTCAAAGATTACAGGACCCTCATTCGTCGTCGATCCAAACCTCGATCTTTCTGCCCTCGCTCTCCGTGTTGATGAGGTACTCCCTGTCTCCTCGGTCGCCGTCAAGCGGGGCTGCAAAGAGGATGAGGACTTGTCAGAGGTTCCCGGAAGAATAAAGTAAGGAGGAGGAAATCGCTGCTCACCCTGGTCGCCCACATCCAGCCCGAAGGTCCTCAGGAACTCCAGGAGGTCCTTGATGTCCCTCCCAACGTTAGCGGGCAGCTCCAGCTCGATCTGCTTCTCCCCTGTCACCGCGTTTGTCACCCGGAGCCTGAGAGGCCCTGCCCTCCCCCCGCCCCCAAAGTCCTCCTCGTCCCCGGATGAGACCACCTCCGCTAGGACGATCGCGCCCCCCGAGCTCGGCGCCTCCGCCTCCGCCTCCGTGGCGGCCTCCTCCTTCCGCCGCCTCTCCCTCTCCGCCTGCGCCTCCCTCTGCTCCTGGAGCCTGGCGCCCTGGGCGTTGATATCCTCAAGGGCGTCCAGGTGCTCCGGGAAGCCCACCACTTCCTTGACGTGCGCGAATGAGGGCAGCCCCGCTGGAACCTCACCCGCCTTCAGAGAGGCCAATGCGCCCTCCATTGCGTTGATGGAAGCGCCCAAGAGACTCAAAGGGTAAGCCACGAGCTTGAAGCCCAGGCCGTCAAGCTCCTCGAGCGTGAAATCAGTGGGTGACACGCCTCCCTCCAGCAGGTTCGCCATCACCGGCACGCCCCCCGCCCTCCTTGCGGCCTCCGCCACCGCCCTCATCTCCCACTCCGACTCCAAGGCATCCACGAAGACTGCGTCCGCGCCCAGGTCGGCAAAGGCCTCGACCCTCCAAATCGCCTCCTCAAGCGCGACCGCGCGCTTGGCGTCGGTTCTGGCCACCACCGCGATGCGCTGGGAGGCGGGCATGGAGTCCCTGGTGTCGACCGCCATCTTGATCTTGGCCAGGGCCTCCGCCCTCGACACGACCTCCTTCGTCCGTAGCTCGTGGCCGCATGACTTTGGGACGCGCTGGTCCTCCAGAAGAATTCCAGCTAGGCCCGCCGAGGCGTACCCTCGCACCGCCCTCCTGACGTTCATAGCGTCCCCGCCTCCATTATCTGCGTCCACGATCAGCGGTAGACTTGGTGCGGCCTCTCTCATCGACCGCGCAGAGTCTAACATCTCCGAGTACGTCATGAGCTGGGCGTCTGGCATGCCGAGCCTGGAGGCGGACGTGGTAAAGCCGGAGACGAACGCGGCGCGAAACCCTGCCCTTTCGATCAGCTTGGCGCTCAGGCCGTCGTGGCAGCACGGGCAAGGGATCGCCCCGCCTTCTTTTTCGGCCAAGACCTCGCGTAGCTTCTCGGCGGGCGACCTCTCCGCACTCGCCCTCGTCGCAGAGACCCGCGGCACCCTTTTCCTGATCCTCAGGAACCATCGACGACGACGACTTTGGACGCCAGTCGTTTGCCGAGACCACCTCCTCGTGTTGGTTGCTTCCATCGTAAAGGGTGACACCTGGACCACCGGGGACTCTAAATCTCGGCCTTCCCCTCACTCCCCCGCCATCCTCATCCTCATCACACTCCGCCTTGAGCCTCAAGCTCTGCCCCCCCAAAACCCGAACGCTTCGTTCCCCTTGCCAAGACGGTGGCCAGGCCTAGACAAGAGCTAGCCTACTTGGATGCGGAGGTGGTGGCCGCCATCGTCCCCGGACTAGCCTCCTCACTTCATGCCCTCGCTGCTGTGTTTGCACGATGCGATGTGTGTTCGTTCCCCTTGCTTGGGTTTGTATTTTTCCAAAAGGGAAAAATCGCGGCACCAGGAGTGGCTAAGAGATCTTATCAAATCGGGATAATTGTGACAAAACAGGAGCCGCCTGCGGAGCCGACCGACCGACCGACTGCGAAGTGCGAACCCCAGCCAAGTGGTACGTTCCGTTCCAAGCCAAGCGACGGTGCGTGATGACGTTTTCATTGTTGAAGTCAAAAGTGAAGAGCTCAGGACCCTGCAAGACCAACAACCAGACCGTCGTCGTCGGAGGACCCAGGAGATCTTCTTCCCAAAGTGTGAGGAAGTTGAATCTAGGTCCACAGGGGGGAGTGCGAGCGAGGGCCGGGAAGGACCTGTACTGCGTGTCGAGGGAGACCAACGCGGACGACGGGTCGACCATCTTCAAGTTCTCCGAGGAGAAGCCAAAGGAGGAAGAACCCAAGCCTAAAGCAGCTGCGGAGAAAGCACAGCCTGCCGCGCCAGCGACCGAAAAGGAGGAGGAGAAGATGCCCACTGAGGAGCCTGCTGCTGCTGTTGAGGAGGAGAAGCCAAAGGGCTTCGGCAAGAGCGCCGCCGCCGGGAAGGTCAAGGTGCAGCCCATTGTCGTCGTGGGCGCCGGCCGCGTCGGCCAGGCCCTGGAGGAGATGGGCAACGGAGAGGACATCGTTCTCAGGAGGGGAGACCCCTTTCCCACCGACCTCAAGGACCGCTGCCCCATCGTCGTGTGCACCCGAAACGACGTGCTGGACGACGTCATCTTCAGCATCCCGCCCGGAAGGTGGGAGGACCTCGTGTTCCTGCAGAACGGAGTCATCCAGGTGAGCCGCGCGCGCAACAAAACAACACGGCAAAAAGAGAGACCTCCTTTTCTTTTTGCTGACTTCCCTTTCTTCTCCTCGTCTCCTCGCCCGTCCCACGCGGACAGCCCTGGCTGCAGAAGCAGGGACTTCAGAACTGCTCCCAGATGCTGGCGTACTTCGCGGTCGCCAAGCAGGGGGAGAAGCCCACGGACGGCAAGACGGATTTGAACCCGGAGGGCTTGACTTCCATTACCGGAAAGTGGGGCAACGCAGTTGCGGAGAGGCTGCACGCGGCCGGCCTGAGCTGCCACGTACTGGACGCCGCGGACTACGAGGTCAGGATGTACGAGAAGCTCATCTGGATCTCGAGCTTCATGGTGGTCGGCGCGAACAACGGCGGGTGCACCGTCGGCGAGGTCGGCGAGAACCACAAGTCTCAGCTCGCCCAGGTCATCACGGAGCTCGCGGGAGGTAAGATAGTGCACCCCAAAACCCAAACCGACGGTCGCTTCTGACTGACACCTTGGCCCTCTCCCCCTCTCTCTCTCTTTTTTTTTTATAGTGGTCACAGCCAACTTTGGTTGCGTCTTCCCGGGCGGCCTTGTGGACAGGCTCTTGGCTTACGGGAGGTCCGTGTCCCACTTCCCCACCGCCGTCAAGGAGCTTGAGTGGAGGAACGGGTTCTTCTACGACCTCTCCCGCAAGGCCACGGCCGCGGGCGCGGACGACCCAGCCCCAACGCACACCAAGCTCCTTGAAAACCTCAACGTCCTGGCCTGAGAATCTGGGAGTTGCTGGAAAAGGACTTTTGCTTCCGAGGCGCGGCGATCGGCCAGCGAAACCCCGCGGCGCTTGTAATATATGTCTCGTCATGATCGTGCTGCCCTCCGCCTCAGGACAAGAAGAACGACGAGGCCGTGTGGAGTGGAGTGGAGTTGTAAACTGCGAATGAATAGTATACACGCGACAGGCCTTAGCGAACGCACGCTGCGTGGGCCACGACGGGCCTCGCCGCTCCCTCGATGGAACCCGTCGCCTCTCCCTGCGAGTCAGTCGCAAGGGTCGGTCCTGGGCTACCTCGGTAGGTTCCCATTTCAGCGGCCGTACTTTTGAAACTCCCACTCCGTGTTGTCCAGGGGGCAGACCTGCCTGGTCTTGAGCCAGCGGCTTATGCAGTGAAAGTGGAAGGCGTGGTTGCACACACCCCAAGCGACCGTGCACTCCTCGCTCGTCGCGCTCGACTGGTTCGCCTGACACTCAATACCTGGTCGTGGGCGGTGGGTGGTGGTAATAGTAGTTCATGAGAAAAGAAAAAGAGGGAGACCGAGCGGGTCAGCAAGGGAGACCGAGGAGAGGAAGGTGTGCGGCAGACGGAAAGGGTTTGTCCGTCTGTCTTTTGGCGGAGCTTACAGAGGTCCATGATGTGGTTCCTGCAGATGGCGCAGTTGTCCACGACGATGTCCCACGACCAGAGCGTCACGGCGTTCCACTTCTTGATCTCGAGCCGCTTCTTCTTCGCCCCGCCGTCCTCCCTCTTCAAAGCCGCGGCGCTCGCGTCCTCCATCTTCACGTCCGCCATGGCTACCGCGCCCTACACCTCCTGTCCGTCACGCGCTTCTCTTCACCTCACCACTGGTGTGGCGCTCGCTCCCCTCGGCCTCGCCCCCTTCAAGCCCGCGCGCCCTCTGGTCGCCCCGAGCCCTCTTTTTTTTGGAGGGCACGCCCGTCTCCTCAGAACCAGAACGATCCGATCATCCGATCAGAATCGAGGGGATGGCAACATCATGGCCGCCGGACGGTGAGAGAGACGGAGATTGATTGGAGTGAAGGAGGTAGGACCCAGGGGTGGAGGGCAACCCGAACACTGTGAGAGGGAGGGACGCAAGGCAAGGAGGCGGCGACGCCAAGGACCCTAGGTGGACGGTGGGGGG
>Ga0160423_10003635_pt1 | contig 12804 bp, 10 predicted proteins | sample CRUFie14St8metaG_FD_108191 | JGI IMG/M metagenome (GOLD analysis project Ga0160423, IMG submission 108191) | Marine microbial communities from the Costa Rica Dome - CRUD Field 142mm St8 metaG | ecosystem: Environmental > Aquatic > Marine > Oceanic > Photic zone | place: Costa Rica: the Eastern... | reverse complement strand
ATCATTTGTTCTGCCTCATGTTGAATTTAATCCTATACAAGAAAAAGTGTACAATTGGTTTCAAACGCGTGGGATTGATCGAGAAACTTTACAAAAAACTAAAGTAACAAATGGGGTAGAGTTTATGCCACAAATTGGAAAAAAAGCAAATGTAATTATGTTTAATTATTATGTAGATGATGTTCTTGTAAACATCAAATACAGAGATGCTGTAAAAAACTTTAAACTACATAAAGGCTCACAGAAAACATTTTACAACATAAACTCTATCAAAGATACAGAATGTTGTGTTATTGTTGAGGGAGAGATTGATTGTTTGTCATATATCGAAGCTGGTATAGATTACGTGGTTAGTGTACCAAATGGGTTTACTGCATCGGGGCAAATAAACATGGATTACCTAACAGATTTTTATCATTATTTTGAGTCTAAAGAAAAAATATATATAGCAGTTGATAATGATGAAGCAGGTGAAAATGGAAAGAAAGAGTTAATAAGAAGATTTGGTTCAGACAAAGTCTATTTAGTAGATTTTAAAGACTGTAAAGATGCTAATGAATACTTAATTAAATATGGTAAACAAGAATTAAAAGAAACAATATCTAATGCAATACCATGTCCCATAGAAAATGTATTAAGAGTTTCTGATATGTCAAAAGACCTGGATGATTTCTATAAGAATGGAATTAAAAATGGATTTAAAATAGGATTGGATGAATTTGATAGTATATTTTCAACATATACAAAACAATTTATAGTTGTTACGGGTTTTCCAAGTAGTGGTAAATCAGACTTTGTAGATCAAATGACCTTAGGATATAACATGATGTATGGTTGGAAGACTGCATATGCGTCAACTGAAAATTTTCCACAATATTTACACGTAGACAAGCTTGTACGTAAGGTTTATGGTTCTACACCAACATACCAAGAAACAAAGACAGACAAATGGAAAAAATGTTTAGATCATGTAAATAAAAACTTTTTCTTTATTGACTATGAAGAAGGGTTTGATTTAGATAAAGTATTAAAGAAAGGCGAGGAGCTGGTAAAAAGAATGGGTATAAGATGTTTAGTCATAGATCCATACAACAAAGTAAGAGATAAAGAAAATTTAGACAAATCTATAACCGACTATACTAATCTATACTTAAATAAAGTTGATAGTTTTTGCAAGAAACATGACGTGATTTGTATACTTGTAGCACACCCTACAAAACCTCAAAGTGATAAAGGTAAATTACTAGAGCCAACATTCTATGATGTGAAAGGTGGAGGGGAGTTTTACGATATGAGTCCACATGGAATACTTGTTCATAGAGATTATGATGTAGGAACTGTGATGATAAAAGTATTAAAAGTAAAGTTTGCTAATCTTGGAGAGAATCAAGCTTTTGTAACATACTCCTGGAACGTAAACAATGGTAGATATACAAGGATACGTGATGGTATGCCACAGTGGAATAACAAATGTTGGATTGATAAAGACAATCAGTTCGAGACAAGTAAAATGTTAGATATTGAATTTGAAACCATAGATATATAATGGAAATACACGAAGCAATGTCAATATGTTTTGAGAATGATGTCAAGGTCTATCCTGTTATAGAGAGTAAGCATTCACTTAAAATAGAAGTAAACTACAAAGGAAAAAAGAAAAAAGGAAAACAAATATTTAATGTCTACAACGAACAAAAAAAATTACAAAAAAAAATGGCAGAACTCTATTTCACAATTGCCAAAAAAATACAAGGACAACAATAAAGAGTTTCATCTTGATGTTGATATGTTAAAAGAACAATACTTAGATTTTTTTTACATGACAGATGAAGAGTTCCAGGAAAACATATACGATGCACTACACTTTGCATGTTATGTTTGTTTTTTGAAAAACATACCAACAAAAGACATATTATCAGATGAAGGATTGATACATTCTTTAGTTCATTTGCTGAAAAAAAATACAAGAAAATTTGTAGAAATAAAACAAATACGTAAAAAATTTAACGAAATGTTGATTATTACGTAAATTTTTTGTACATTTCCATAAATGTAGTTGGAAATGCCCACCTTTAACAACAACGAGTCGATTATCGAATCAATTAAAGAATTCAATTCGGCTTTTGGGCTACCAACATCAAAGAAACCTTGTCTTATTGACAAGAAACAATATAATCTCAAATACAATCTACTTAAAGAAGAACTAAATGAGTACCTAGAGGCTTGTGAAAAGAAAGACCTCACACAGGTATGTGATAGTATAGTTGACATGTTTTATGTACTATCTGGATTTATTGTTCAGCATGGCATAGATAAAGAGTTCATGGATATGTTCTATGAAGTTCATAAATCAAACATGAGTAAATTAGAAAACGGAAAGGTATTAAAAAGACATGATGGAAAAGTAATGAAAGGATCTGAATACTTTCCACCAAACCTTAAAAGATATTTAAATGAATACTGAAATAGATGATTTTATAGATAGGGTTTTGTCATACAAAACCTGGACAGACAAAAGAAAAATTGATGCTCTTTTGGAGTACGATTGTTCGATGTACACAAACTTAGGTTCTGAATCAACCAAAACTGAACGAGAAAACACAAAGAAAAAATCAAGACACATTTATAGGGCTATTAGTAAAATTAATTACAAAGAAGGGAAAGAATACCTTTGGCATATGGACAAATAATGGCTATAGAACATAGACAAAAATACTTAATTAGAATATTTAACGGAATGCACGACAAATTAACCGAAGCATTCGAAGAAATATCTGACGGTGAATTTGATCAGTGCAAGAATACTATCAACTCACTTATATACGATTTAAAAGACGTAAAAAAGCGTATGCAACCATGAAAAAGACTGTCTGGATCACGCCTGATGAAGCCAAGGCTTTGTCAATAACAGTTAAGCCACCTGAGAAAGGAAGGACAAAATTCAGAGCAAGATTATGTGGTTATGAACAAAACGAATTAAACAAAATAAGACATAAGGGTGTTTATGATTATTGCCTAGACAGAGGAATCAATTTCTCTAATGTAAGACAATATTGGGACAAGACAAAGGAATACTCTGTGCAGGTAAGGCCAGAAGCAATATCTTATGACGATGTATCTGCTGATATCATAGCAGAAATGGATAAACATTCACCAAGCTATCCAAAGATTGTAAGAACAAAATGTAAAACCCCACACCTGTTAGTTATAGATCCAGCAGACGTTCATGTTGGAAAACTATCCACAGCCTTTGAAACAGGTGAAGATTACAATTGTGAAATAGCTGTACAAAGAGTTAAGGAGGGGGTACAAGGAATATTGGACAAGTCTTCTGGATTTAATATAAATAAAATATTATTAATAATTGGTAACGATATTTTACATATCGACACACCAAAAAGACAAACAACATCGGGTACACCACAAGACACTGACGGTATGTGGTATGATAATTTTCTAAAAGCAAAAAGATTATATGTTGATATCATAGAAATGCTTATGGTTGTTGCAGATGTACACGTAACCTATAACCCATCAAACCACGATTACACAAATGGATTTTTTTTAGCTGACGTTATACAAAGTTGGTTTAGAAAGTCGAAAAATGTAAAGTTTGATGTGAGTATTGCTCATAGAAAATATTTTCATTATGGAAGCAATCTTATAGGAACTACGCATGGAGATGGTGCAAAGACACAAGATCTACCATTGCTCATGGCAGTAGAGGCACAAGGTGAATGGACAAAAAGTAAACATAGATATGTTTACACACATCATGTCCATCATAAAAACGCAAAAGATTTTATTGGTGTTACTGTAGAGTCGTTAAGAAGCCCTAGTGCTGCAGATTCATGGCACCATAGAAACGGATATCAACATAACCCAAAAGCTATTGAAGGATTTTTACACCATCCAAGACACGGACAAGTAGCTAGACTAACACATTTATTTTAATGGAAGCCTGGACACAAACATCATTTAGTATAAGAGCACCACATCAAGGAATTGTTTTAGGATTCGAATTATTCGATCCGACAGAAGAAGAGAATTGGTATACTTGGAAATTTCATCTATTATTCTTAACAATTAACTATGAATATGGATACGATGACAACCCATATGACAAATAAAAACACTATATTTGTATGAGATATATCCCTATATCTTTATTTGTTTTCATTCTTGAAACCCTCAAATATTTTGGGGGTTTTTTAATAAATTTGATTTATGTACTTTGTAGACAAGATTTTCATAAACAAAGACCCTAACAAAAAGGATATTATTGTAATAAAAAAAATACTTGATAGGCTTGATATAAAAAAACACTTAGAACATTCTTTTGTTTACATACTAATTGATGATGATGATGCGATAGAAGTTCTTTCATTTCTTGATAATTATGTTTACATTGCATCTAAAGAGTTAAATGTCAATAACAAAATGGCTGTAGAATACTTGATTGAAAAAGAAGAAATAGATCAAGAAGTTAATAAAATTTTATATTGGTCTGGAATTAATGGAATCAAAAAGTTCGTGCCTGTAGTTTCTGAAGAGATTAGAAACGGTGAGCTTATAAAAAAATATGCTAACATGAACATATTTGCCAAAAATAGAACAGAGGCTTTATGGAAGATTCCATCAATATCAAGTGTTCAGTATATGTATTTAGAAGATGTAGATGAGGAGGTTTAAGAAGAAAGGTAAGCAAATCACAAGACATAAGAAAACTAAAATAGACGGGATTCAGTTTCAGTCCAGGCTTGAGTCACACATGTATTCTCTTTTGAAGAAAAACAAAATCAAAGCTGGTTACGAATCTCACAAGTTCACAATCATTGACGGATTTGACCTACCCTTTTCATCTTACGAAAAAACACCAAAGAAAAAATACTTACACGACAAAGGCCATAAGAAAATATTACCTATCACTTACACCCCTGATTTTGTTGACTCTGAAAACCCACCAAGATTTATAATTGAGTGTAAAGGAAACCCAAATGAACGCTTTCCAATGGTCTGGAAGCTATTTAAACGCTATTTAACGATAAATAACCTATCTCCCATACTCCTTGTTCCAAGAAATCAAAAAGATTGCGTAGAGGCCATTAAAATAATTAAGGAAAATTTTTATTCTTGATCTTCTTCTACTGGTTCTACACCTATTAACTTCATGTATTCCATATCCATATTTGTGTTTTTTGCAAAATGCTTATCAATACTTCTTTCTAGTGCATCTGCAATACCATCAAGCTCAGCTCTTGGAGCTCCTGGGAATGTTAAAGAAGTAACTCTTAAATAAAATAATAAATCAGCTGCGTTTTTTAACTTTTCTCTCATTACTCTATTTGGTGCACTTAGATAAAACTCTCTTGGACCAAACACACCTGTGTCTTTTACAATTTTTCCGTTTGAAATATTTTGAGCTCTAAAAAAAGCGCCTACTTGTTCTTTTCCGATTCCTATCAAACCAGCTTGATCTATTATAGATCTTATAAATCCATCTGTTGTTTGTGAATTTTTAATGTCTGAAGAAACAAATTCTGTCATTTCAACACCAAACATGTCGTTAGTTTTTTTAATTAAAACTTCTTCCAATAAATCAGGTATAGGTAAAGGATTCATTGTTGAAACTAAATCTCTAATTGTAAACTCTGTTGGACTGTATACTTTTTTTGCTTCTACTTTTTTCTCGTATTTTTCTGAAAATTCAACTATTTTCTGACTTATATCATCAAACTCTTTGAATCCATTAACATATTTTTCATAATCCTCTTTATTTGTTATACCTTCTTTAGACATGCTATCTGGATCAAATGAATCTCCACTACTACTTAATGGTAAAATATCTTCTGATATTAATTTATTTAACCCACCATGCTCTTCTATATCATCTTCGTCAACACTAAAAGCTAGTAAAGCACCAAGTCCATTTATAGTTGCAACTTTACCTAAATTTTTAACAACATTGAATGATAATATTTCTTGCATCCTTCCATTTATACTTTGTCTAGCAAATTGTTTTTGTTCTTCTGGTATGTTGGGGTCTAATAATATAGAAACCTGATTAGATAAATCAGCCTTAGCATTTAAAATAAATTTATGGAATGGATATACCGTCCTGAGTCCTAGTTTCACAGCTTGATTCTGGTCTTGTTGATATATATCTGCCTCACTTGTAGCATCTGTCTGTCTCATAACTTTAGCAATCATAAAATCTGCGTGTCTTATTGCTGCCAGGTCTGGATTTTTATCTTGTTCACTCCACCAAGAGTTCATATCAGCTGGAATAGTTTCACCTTGTGATATTTTATAATCTAAATAATGAGCTTCAAATGCACTATATGCTGCTAATCTATCTGCGTTTGCAAGCCATAAATCTAAAGACATTTTTGTTGATTTGTTTATTAGATTCATAGCCTGATCAAATGTGTATCTTGAGGTATCAGCCAAACTTTTAGCATCTAAATCTAATTTAAATGCGTTTGCATAATAACTCATTGGCAGTTTTTGATTTTCATCTATTGCAAGTTCTGAAAGCAAAGAGTTTCTTAACCCTGTTCTAGATTTTGAATATATGTTTGCGAGTCTTCCGTTGTTTGCTGAAGGAACAAGTCTACTTACAATTTCTGATAACTGATTTCCAGCTTTGTTCCCATTTGAAAAACCGTTAGTAAATGTAAAAAACTGCACAGATCTTCTGTTTAAGTAATCTTGAGCTTCTTTGTTTTTCATTAAAGGCTTTGTACCAGCGACTGCAGATATAAACTGACTCATTGCTTGTGTTGATCTTGTAAGTGAAACAGCAGATATAGCTCCATAAGCAGCATTTTCAAACTGACTCCAAAGTTTTTTATATTTTGGGTTTGTTACATCAACAACATGCATATTCGTTCTTCTTACATCTCTTTCAAAAAACCCTTTTCTTTTTCTTAATGCATTTAAAAGTAGCTCCTTTTGTGTACCATCTTCAAACAGGTTCGTAAAAGTAGGGTTGTTTAATAACTGATCTAATGTTTCAAAGTTCTTATACGCTTTTGATTCCATATTAGAACCTCTTAATGAAGAATACACTCCATTAAAATACAAGCCTGGACTTAATCTTAAATCTCCATCTAATCCCTCTGGTCTTGTTACATCTTTCAATGTATTAGCCATAACACTTCCTGAATTAGGTCCAAAGTAATCTGAGTATGATGATTCCCAGTTGGAGTCTCTCATGTATATTGGAACATAATTATCTTTTTGATAAAAGAACGGGTCAGAGTTTTTAAAATCTTGTATTCTGTTTGATATACCATCAAAATTTTGAGAGAACGCCTGCCTCATTCTATCAACAGCACTTACATTGAAATCAAAAGCTTTTGAAGAAACATCTTCATAGCTTGTTGCATTTTCTATATCTAGTTTATTTACTAGGTTGTTCCATGTGTCATACTTAGTTTTAAAGGCAGTTTTATTAGATGATGCATTATCATAATCTGCTTTTGCTTTGTCTCTTTCTTGAAGTATAAGGCTTTTCATTCTTACAAACTCTGTGTCTTGACCTGTCACAGGATCTATTTCACCAGACTTTCTGATTAAAGAACCAAGTATATATTGTTCGTAGCTATTTTGTAAAGAGTTTGGATCTATATCTCCTTTTGGATCTTTCTTTTTCCTTTTTTTATTATATGCTCTTACATCAGCACTAAATTGGTCTCTATGTGTTTTTTCAATTTCAAAAGATTCGTTTTGAGCTTCTGCACTAGATCTAATTGACTCTTGTACTAAATCATAGAAAGGTTTACCAACATTAGTATCCTTAATTAACATTTGCATTAGAACATCAGTAGTAGCTAAATCAACACCACCAATTTGCCCTGCATATATTCCTTGTGCACCATTATTAATTGCAGCAAGTATTTTAACTAATGGTGATTCACCCTCAGCTTCACTCATTAGTTTTATTTGATTTGGTGTCATAGCAGATATTTGAACTGCTATATCATGTGCGTTTAAAACAGACTCAATCAAACCATACTTAGGTCTTTTTTTCTTTTTTACATCATTGAAATAATCAACTACTATTTTCTGTGCGTCTTCTGATATACCTTTGAAGAAACTTCCATCAATATTAAAACCTTCAATTCTTTTTAAAATATCACTTCTTCTATCAAGCTCTATTTGTTCCGGTGTTGGTACAGACTGATCGGTTTGTGTTTCTTGTGGTGTAACTACATTTTCGTTTGTTTCTTCTGTAGACTCTTCTTTTATTTCTCCTGTTTGTTCTGTAGGTGCAGAAAATATATCTCCTTGTCCATCTATTTCTTTAGCAATAGATATGGAATTAGCAAGATTGAAATCTTCTAGTTCACTTTCACTAACATCTACATTAAGTTCTGAAGGGTCAATACCTAATCCTTTTCCTTGAAAAACATAAAACTCATTATTAAATTCTCTTTTCTTTTCTCTGACATCTTCTAAATATAATTTAGCAGCTTGGTCTTGTACAGCTTCATCTTCTGTATTTAAAACAAAATCTTTTTCTCCATTATTTATTTTTTCTTCAGTCAATAAATCCAAAGCTTTTTGACTATACTCAGACTTTATTTTATCTTCTGCAAAGAAATAAGATAACTCACTAGGATAATTAGATAATATTTTTCTTACTTCTTCCTTTTTACTATCTAAATTTTTTTGTGCTTCTATTCTAACAGGTGCACTTTTTGAACCATCTTTAGTTATCGAAAATAATTTTTCTATCTCTGCAAGGCCATCAATGAAAGATATTTTATCTCCCTGTGACATCTCAGATAACAATTGTTTTTTTCTAAGCTCAATCTTGTCTATCTTAGAATTTATATCGCTCTGATTCTTTTTCAAAAACTCATACTCACTATTGCCTTCTAAAGATTTTTTATTAGATGAGGCGTCTGTTTCTATTTTTTTTATTTCAGAATCTACAATAAGTTTTTCTATATATGCCTGATTATCTCCTTCTATGCTTAAATTATTTAAAATTAATCCGTCAGCATAATTTTTTAGTTGAGATTTATTATAATATTTTAAAGCATGTGAAGTGACTTTAGTACTGGCTAATGTTGTGATACCTGTTTCTTTAAACAACTTAACTGCTTTTTCTGGACTCCACTCGTCAGTTCCTAAAACAATATCAGTCAAATAATTAGAAAAAACTATTAACTGTTCTTCAGGTAACTCTGCTAATAATAATTTTTTATCAATACCAGTCAAGTTTGACAATGATGTTGCATAAGATTTTCTAAACGCTTTACTATAAGAGTTTGCAAACTTTCTCGTTTCTTCAAAAGATTTGTTCTTAGGAATTTTATTTTTCAAAGACTTGAAATATTTAAAAGTGAACATGCTAGTAATCGCTGTTTCTGTAGCAGCTTTACCACCAGAAACTAATCTTCTTTCAGACTCTGACATATTCATAAGGTTGATTTCATTCTCAGTTAAAAATAAACCTTGTGATTTTTTTTCTTTTATAGCATTTATTTGGTCAGTGTAGCTTCTTAAATTACCACCATAACCACTAGCCCCAACGGTTGCAAGACCCGCATATGGATTTAATAAAAATATACTGGTTGTTGCCATTGAATTTCCTACTGGTTCAGCTAGTTTTGCAATAGCTTCCCCGACAGACCCTGACTCAGCAATATCTCCATCAAACTTTGGTAATAGCTCGTTTCTAACTTTATCATAAAGTTTTGGATTCATCAAAGCACCAAAGTTTCCTATACCTGGTATTCCTGTTTGACCATATATCATAGCTTCAGCAACATGCTCAGGAACTCCTAAGCCAACCAATGAATCGTACATTATATATCCAGTATTTACTCCAATCTCCCAAGCACCTAAACCTACAGATTGTGTAAAGTTCTCTAAGTTTTCTGCTGTAACATCAAACCAATTAATAATACCAGCTTCTACAGAACCTTTCTTGGGTTTGAATCCAAACACACCATTGCTTTCATACGCTTCTTGAGTTCTTATTAAGTCTAAAGCGTTTTGTACATAACCAGCTAGAAGACCAGCTTCTTCTGGATTTGAAACACTTATTTTTAAATCACCTTCTCTAATTGCTAATAACTGTTCATAGTCGAATAAAGCTTTTGATAAGTCATTAAATGATGCAGGTCTATCGTTGATTCTTATTTGCTCCAACGGCATATCTCCCATAGATAATCCAGCTTCTTCTAGTGTAGCTAAATATTCTTGGTCATTGAGATTTATTTTATTATATACTCCTGATACTTTTAATATATGTCCAACAGTAGAGGAAGCATATTTTTTTCCATCATTATAGTCCTTAATTATTGTAGAGACATTAGTCAAGTTGTCTCTACTTTCCTTTAATTGTTTCTCAGAAAGTAAAACTTCTTCTCTTAATTTTTTATTAAAAAGAGTAGATAACAAACCAGGCTTATCTTTTGCAAAAATATTATCGCTAGACTTCTCAAGATTTTTTTTCATTATATCATTTACAATGAATAAATCTTTTTCCCATAAACTTTGATCGAATGTGTTTGTTAAGTAATCGGATGAGTTTCTTTCTTCATCACCCAAAAAATTTACTATATCAATTCTTTCTTTTTGTCCAGGTCTAATAGCATGTTTTATCCATTGTTGTATTTTTAATGGCAAAACATCTAAACTGGTGTTTTTGAAATTGTTTTTTTGTCTATCTACTGCAGAAGAAGCGTTGTCTTTTAAATGTTTTTTAAATTTTTCAAACCTTCTTTGCATCAATATATTAATATTATTATCAGCTTGTTCCTGCGTCATTTTACCAGAAAGCAAATCTGGATAATATTGTCTTTTTAATTGATCTCTATACCCTTCTGTAAACAATGTAAAATCTTCTGTTTCTCCTGAAGGGCTTGTGATTGATACTTGATTCCCAAAACCAGAACTAGAAATCTTATAGTCATATGTATTAAGTATATTACTGAGTTCTTGAACTACATTTTCTTCATTAGTTTGAAAAAGTTCTATAGGTATAGTGTCTACTAAATCAACAAAAGACTTGTTAAAGTTATAATAAGAACCTTTCTCGTTATTTATATTTGAATAGTTGTAACCTTCTTTTTTTTCTCCATCTTCACTCATTCCGAACAAAGCACTGTCGGATTCTACACCATCAGCGTTTGAGTTCGATTGAGAAGTTCCATTTCCAGAAGGTAATTGAAAAGCCGAATCCTGGTCTTTTTTGTCCACAGGAGCAGACTCGTTGACGAGTAGATTTTTTTTTTCAATGGGAGAATCTTCAAGAAAAGACATATAAATAGAAAGCCCGTTGTCTTTTGGAAGTTTTTTTCTGTTTCCAGACCTTCTGTATATATTTGCCATATCTTCTTTCAGCATTGGACTACTAGCATATTTCAAAGCTAACTCTTCTGATATATTTCTACCTCCGTCTTTATACAGGTCTAATATAAATTGTTTAGCCTTTTGGACGTTTACTTTTGGATCAACTTTTTGATCGTTTATTGGTTCTTGTATGTTATTGTTCACAATCATTAGTTCATAGAAGCTGCAAAGTCAGACAATGCAATTAAGTAATCTGGTGAGTTAATATTAAAATTATTATCTTTAAAATACTTTGCGGCATTAGGTGTTTTCCATAATTCCTTATAGAGTAATCTTGCTTGGTCATCTGTTAATGGCTCTGAAGTAGCTGAAGGTATAGCTTCTGTAATTTCTCTTTCTATTGAAGCCCCTTCTGCATCATCTTTTCTTTTTCTTTGCCCTGCAGTAGCTGTACCATTTAATAAAACAATGGGTTTAGAACCAGGCATTTCTACAACAGTAAATGCATTTATAGATTCAAATTTTTGTCCAGTGTGCGAAAGAACATTTCCTAAAGCGTTAGTCAATGTTTTTTTCATAGGATCTAAACTAACACCCTTAAATTCAGTAGCATCATTTATAATCTTATTCATTATAGGCTTCAAAGGATTCTCTTTTTTATTAAAAACTTTATCTAACTCATCAGTAAAACCATTTTGATTGTAATCTGCTATTGCATCATTAAGGTTCATAGCATCACCATACAAGTCTTTGTTTACAATACCAAACTCTATAAGAATATTACTTTTTATATAATCTGAATCATATCCTTTTGAAATAACTTTTCCTCCTGAAAATCTGTTATATCTTGCCCCAGCTAAATTTCTTAAAGCTTCTTCTTTTTTTCTATCTGCAGGGTCTTTTATTTTGTAATCTTCAGTTCTAACATCTAATGAAGCTAAAATTTGTTGTCTATAATGAGCTTTTACTACTTTGAGAGTATCATTATCTAAGAAAATATCACCCTCTTCATTAAATCTAAATTGTGTTGGGTCTTTTGTTACTTCCAACAAATCTCCATTCTCATCAACATATCTTTTATTAAATCTCTTCTCTATTTGTTCATCTTTTAACGGTCCACTGTACCCACTATGCCAAGGAGCTCTTGCACCCATTTGTTCATATGCATAAGCTTCGTAGAACTTCCTGTCTTGAGAATCTATATGCGACTCAACAGCCGGTATAAATTGACTAGGGTCTGAAATCTTATTATAAACAACTACTTCTCCATTTTTTCCCATAATTTGTGATCTTTCATAGGGTATATTGATTGGAATACCATCAGGTCCAGCAACACTAAACCCTTTATCTCCTAGCCTGTTAACAAACCCTTTTATTTTTTTATCAATAGCATCTGTATCAACCTTATCCCATTTATGTTGACTAGGGTCTATCATTTGGACCAAAGGTTTTTTAATAGTTATATTTTCTATTTGGTTATTTGATGGATTT
>Ga0160423_10003634_pt1 | contig 12804 bp, 21 predicted proteins | sample CRUFie14St8metaG_FD_108191 | JGI IMG/M metagenome (GOLD analysis project Ga0160423, IMG submission 108191) | Marine microbial communities from the Costa Rica Dome - CRUD Field 142mm St8 metaG | ecosystem: Environmental > Aquatic > Marine > Oceanic > Photic zone | place: Costa Rica: the Eastern... | reverse complement strand
TTGATATGTTCTGCTGATATAGTCTGAAATCTCTTTCAAGATCTCATCTTCACTGTACTTCATACATGTAGTTTAGATCAATATTAGTATAACACACTATCTAACTTCTTGCAATCTCTCCACTGCTGTTGATGCTTGTATTGCTGGAACGTCATACAATCCATTCACATCGAACCAAGGAGCGTTCTCCCAGTCAAATCCTTCTCCGAATGTATTGTCTGCTTGCTGCACATACCAATGACATTGAGCGTCAGGTATGTCTACTGCACATACTGCCCAGTCATCTGTCCATTGAGGGACTTGAACATACAATACAGGTACATCATCTGCATATGCTGTGGTGGTAACACCTATCAACACTGCGAATATTATTGACCACGAAAAGATACGTGGTATCCATTTTAGTGGTATTGGTTTCATACTAAACCTGCCATACCTGCTGCTGTTCCTACAATAACAAAGAATCCAAATTCTATCAATGGATAGTAAGGATTATAAAATAATTTCTTCATGCTTTTTAGATTAAGGGATAAAAGTGAAAAGACCTTTTGGTTTAGGCGAACGCTATATTACCTACACCTGTAAGGATGTAGATTGCAATCACTGATGTGAATAAAAGATGTTGCATTATGCTCCTTGATATACTGGGGACATTACGCCACCGCCTTCGTCATCATCATCATCGTCGTTGGCAGCACGTAAAAATAGTTCAAGAAATACAAGTGCCCCTATTGGGTAGAGACACCATATTATTGCTTGAAAAGGTGTGATAGTAGTTGGTTCTAAACCAGTCATACTTACACGTAGCCAGGAATTATTTGTCCTGTTGTTAGGTATGCTCCGATACCTGCAATGATGCCGAGCATGGCAAGTCTGCCATTGAGTTTCTCAGCAAATTTTTTTGAATCTTTATCTGTCATTAGAAGATGCCTGGAATGATGTTTCCTGTTGTTGCATATGCTCCGACTGCTGCAACGAAACCGATCATTGCACACCAACCGTTAAACTTTTCTGCTTCTGGTGTCATTAGAATACTCCTGGAATAATTTGACCTGTAGTGATGTAAGCACCGAGTAGTGCTATAAATCCAATCATCGCCCAACGACCATTTACTTTCTCAGCATTTTGAGGATATCCTTCGTAGGATACAGACTCGTCTATGTAAGGACGTGTTTCATTTGGGAAAGCGTTTTGTCTTCCACCTGATTCAGTAGTTACGGTCATGAATGATTATGAACTTTTGTTACTATATTATATAGCAAATATAAAGGTTTGTAAAGATATATTTACATTTGCAATGCTTATGATATGTATTATCTACCCTTATCAATCGGTGTCGTGACCTTGAGATACAAGGATATTGCTATGGCAGCAGGTACCGTAGTGAGAAAGATTATCATCATAACCATCACGAACATGTTAGCAATATCTGACATAAAATTATAAAGAAGTATTACTATTTATTACAATATTGTTGCACCCACCCATGCACATCATTCTTCATCACATGTGCAGTCAGATGCATACCTTCTATCATGACGATACAACCTAATAACATTGGCACTACGAGTTTGACCATAAAAAAAGGGGGTCGTTAGACCCCCACAGTATAGCATACAATCTTAGAATGTATATCTAAGACCTGCTTTTCCAGATACATCTAGGTCATCATTGTTTGTTGCACCGTAGATTTCTCCGTATACAGATGTTTTCTCTGTGATTCCCTTTGATCCACCTAAGTAACCTGCAAGTTCTACATCACCGAATTCGTCAGCAGTTTCTGTGTGCTGAACTGTAGGACCACCTGAAACGTACCATGAGATTCCGTTAGGAGTTGTTCCTTCATATCCGATTTGAACTTCAACGTTTCCGCTTGTATATGTTCCATCAGGATAAGATCCATTTGCCTCGATATTTACGTATGGACCAGCAAAAGCTGCACCAGTGAATAGGAATGGAGATGCTGCTACTGCAGCGATTGTTGATTTGATCATTTGTATCTCTCTTGTCTCGCAGATACTAAAAAACCTGCGGATGATAGCACCCCCGACATGGGGAACTGTTCAACGCAGGGGCACGATCTTTCGATCCCTTTGTATGAAGTATTTATTATAACATAAAGTTATGTAAAGGGTCAAGTCAGTTTAGAAAATCCTTTCTCTTTCTTAAATTCTAACACATTCTCGAATCTGTCTAACAATTCGTTCTTATGACTGATAATAAAGACGTTTGCATCCTTTATCACATAACGAACTATCTTTAGAAATTCATCTGTACCAAATCCATCAAGTGAGGAATCGAACACCTCATCCAATATTAGTAGATTTGTACTAACACTATTTTTGAGTCTAGCAATTTCTCTCCATGTGAATAGAAGTGCAAGGTCAATCCTCATCTTCTCTCCTTCACTGAATGAACTATATGAAAACTTCTCGTGTATAGGTGTTTGAATTCTTTCGTTGAACTCTTCATCTAAAACAAAGTTGATAAAGAAATCCATACGTTGCAGGTAATCGTTGACCTGTTTGTTTATTAGAGGTAAGTACTTCCTTATGATACCTGACTTGACTCCATCATCTTTCAGAAGGATATGTGATTGTTGGAAGTACTCATACTCTTCTCTGACTTGTTCTAGATCCTTTAGGATCTGTTTGAGACTGTCTTTGTACTCAGACAGTTTTACATTTTCAGAAGTTCGGTTCTCAAGCTTGTCGGTAATACTTTGAATTTCTTCCTCAAGACTCTTTCGGAGTTTGTTTGAGTTAGATACTCTAATATTAAGTTGAGAGGTTTCATTCTGGAGGTTAGTAATCTCCCTTTGAAGTCCTAAGAACTTTTGTTCTCTTTCCTCTTCCTCGGTAATCGCTGTTTCAATTTCAGTTAGATTAGTTTGGTATTTGGAAATGACTTGCTGGAGGTGGTCAATTTTATTTACTCTAAACGAGTCTTCTATATTTTGGGTACAAGTAGGACAAACCGTATTCTTTTGAAAGAAAACTAGATGGTCATTAGATGTTTGTTTTTTTGTTTCTAACTTTACTTTAAATGATGATAACTTCTTTATAGTATTACTTGAAGTAATGTATTGTTGAATCTCCTTCTCCTTACTAGAGACTTTGCTGATGAGATCCTCAATACGTTTTTGATAGTTGGCAGATTCTTCGTCACACGTAACAATACTCTCTTGCTTCTGTCTAATACCATCTTCACCCTCCTGTTCAATAGAACGAATAAATCTTTGTTGCATTACTATTTTATCTCCAACTGATTCTTTCTTTAACTCCAGCACCTTCAGATTGTCCCTAGATGCTTTTATTTTCTCCTTTAGGATATCAGACATACTAGAGAAGACTCTGATATCCAAGAGGTCTTCTATAACCTCTCTACGATGCGGAGCACTAAGTTGCATGAAAGGAACGAAAGAAGCACTCCCAAGTATAACAATTTGAGTGAAAGATTTGTAGTTGAGTTTGAGTATTTGTGTTTCCAAAGACTTCTGTTGATCGTTAGCAGAACAATCTTCATTGAGTTTCTTTCCATCTTTATGAATTTCAAATATATTTGGTTTGATACCTCTAAGAACTCGGTACTCTGTCTTGTTGATATTAAATTCTATTTCTACCTTAGTATCTTTTTCGTTTACAGAGTTTACTAGTTGACCCTTGTTTATTTTTCTAAAAGGTTTACCAAACAATGAGAACGTAAGTGCATCTAAGACTGTGCTCTTACCAGCACCATTAGCACCGACAATCAAAGTATCTCTATCTTTGTTGAGTGATATTGTTGTAAAGTAATTTCCAGATGATAAAAAGTTTTTATAACGAATAGTTTTGAATTCAATCATGCATTACTAGGTGGAGGTGGAATAACTATGTCATCAGGACTTATAACAGTATACCTTGTTCCTGTCCTTTCGCAAGCTCCTATTGCTACATTATCTTTTACTTCTATCACATCCATTTCAGGATCTCCATTATCTTCCAACATCAAAGCATATCTTTCAGCATCATCTCTATCCTGAAATAAGAAAACTACTTTCTCACCATAAGGATTGAGAACAGCATAAGCACCCTCATCCTTCATACCTTTTACTGTGATGATGTGCATCAGATTACCTCACATGCTTCTTGATAGATGTCTTTTATAATACTCTTTATTCTACTTTTATTTAGATTTGTTTCAAGATCATCCACATACTTATCCAACAAGGTGATAGTATCCTCTGTTTGCTCAACTATTTCTCCACCGAATGTAAGAAGATCTGTTCTCTCTACTATCTTAACATCAAAAGGGTTTGCTTTCATCAAGGAGTCCATAAACATATCATACTCTTTCTCACTGGTTTTTTGCCTTACAACAACCTTTACTATCTTACCACTATAATCAGAGAACTTGAATAACTGTCTAGGTGTATCATTATAGTTGATAATTTTATAGAGTGCGTTTGGATTATTGATAGTCTTCAACTTCAATGTTTCTGTATCGTAAATATGGAAACCACGTTTGTCATTTACATCATTCCAGAACATCTCATAAGGATTACCTAAGTAATATATTTTACCATTGCTAGACCTAGTGTGATAATGTCCAGAGAATACATGAGTAAACTTATCATAACACTCAAAATCTGCACCTACATCCATTACATGCCCATGTGTAGCAATAAAACCATTGAGTTCAAGATGACCCATAGCAACCTTTGCTTTGGATTCTTTTATCATCTTATATGTTCTTTCAGAGTTCTCTTGGTTTATCCACGGAATGAACAGTACGTCAAGATTGCCAACTGTAATTTGCTCGCACTCACTGACAATACGGATATTATCATACTCTCGTAGTAGTAGATCGATAGTATTGATGTCATTAGTGTTCTTATAGAAGGCTGTATGGTTTCCCACAATGCTGATAAGATTAACACCGAGATTAGCCAACCTGTCGAAATAAGATGCTTTCGCCCAGTCCAAAGAATATAAATCAACACCCTTACGGTTGTCAAAAGTGTCCCCAAGGTCGAGAACAGTTTTGATCCCCAACTTTTCAATCTTTGGAAAAAAGACTTCATCATAGAATTTTTGAAAATAATCCAGATACAACTTCGATCCTTTCTTGAAACCAAAGTGTTGATCTGTTATGATAGCAACCTTCACCCTATGTCCTCTGGTGCAGGGATACCTTTACTCTTTATGAATGTCTTTTTCTCGTAGTCAAAGTTAGGGTGTGGTTCAGCAGAGATTACTGGATCTCTTGTCTTGTTTTTGATAACAATAAATTTATCGTTTGCAAATGTCCCTGCTAGATTTACCTCAATCTCATCAGTATCTTTCCAATTAACAGTGCCATCCTTTTTGGTGTGTAGCATTGCCTCTTGAATTTTGTCAATAATTTCTTGTGTTAGTTTCATGCGATAACCTCCGATAAATCAAATACACTCAACAGTTCACACCTTGCTACTAATACATTTACATCTGCATCTCCATCTATCTGACGGTCAATAAGAGTAACAATACGAGTAACCTCATAACCTTCTCTTCTTAATGCTTCTACTGCTTTGATAGCAGATGATGCTGTTGTAGTAACATCTTCCAGAACAGTTACCTTAGAACCTTTTGGTAGTTTTGCTCCTTCTACTTGCTGTCCTGTTCCATGATCCTTAGGTTCCTTACGAACTATAAGACCATCTATCTTCTTTTTCATAGCAACACCAGCAACTAGAGGATCAGCACCTAGTGTGAGACCTGCTACTGCTACTGCATCATCATCTACAAGTTCTGCCATCAGTGAAGATGTCAACTTCAATCCCAAACCATTCAAGGTAACTGGTTTGCAGTTGACGTAATGCTCACTCTGTCTACCAGATGATAAAGTAAAGTCACCTCTACGATATGCTTTCTCTCGCAAAAGTTTTATTAGTTCTTTTCTTTTTGTCATCTGTTGAACCTATACTGTATAGCATCTTTGATTGAGTTATACTCAGCAGACTTGCCCTCTTCGTCTGCGACGAAAACTTCGTCAAACCCAGACTTCTCTATTATCTTTTGTCTTATCTCTAATTGCTTCTTCTCTTTCTGTATCCTACGTAAGAAAGCATAGTGTATGATTTGAGTAAAATATGCAAATGGATTCTTTGACTTCTCAGGATTGAAGTTATTGATATACTGAACACAGTTTTCTATACCATCACATATCATATCCTCTTTGAACATATAGTTCACAAAGTTCGGCTTGTAACTTAGATGTGTCGCAATCTTTAAGAAACATTCACCAAGGTAATTTGTTATTCGAGGTTTTGCTTCACCTCTTGTTTCTGCCAATGCAATAGAATCCTTGTAGGCAATTATTGCAGCAAGAAACTCTTTGTTATTTACATAGTGCTCTGATCTTTTTCGTGTCATTATACACTTACTTGTATGTGATAATTATAGCATACTTGACAACACCCTGCAAATGGTGTACACTAACCGTGTGGCGGTTCAGGAGGAGCTTCAGGTTCTTTAGAATCTTTAGAAGCATCTGGACCTTCATAGAGTTTATCTAGAATATCTCTAGATCTTTTTACGGAGTTTACATATCCCATATCAGGACTCAGTTCAGGATGCTGACGTTTGAATCCATTCTTTACAACATCATCAAAAGTATCTACTACCATTTTATCTTTTATTTCAGATAAAGTAATTATTTTTTCCAATCCTATTACAAATGTATCCTCATCAGTCATTTTCATCCAAGGTTCAAATTTATATCCCATAGGGATATTCGCTCCGTAGGAGCGAACCTCATGACAGATCAGAGGATTCTCTACTATAATCTTTTCTTCAGGTGATGAATAATCTACAATAACCTTACCCAATATCTCCTCACCACTAACCAACTTAATAGCTGCTAAAAACTCTTCTATGGGATCTTCTGGATTTTGTTCAGACTTTGATCTGAATGATTTCATAATTAAATTTCTCCTCGTTGTAGTACTTGATGCGTTCTATAAGATGGTTCAAAGTATAATTTTGTTTAGAACCTTTTTTAGTATCATCAGCAACATCGTATAAGGTAGCGTTTACTTTGCCCACTCCTTTTCTAAGGACTCTGCCAATGGATTGGAGAGTTCTAATTCTAGATTTTGAGGGACTGGCGAAGATGATGTTGTGCAACCGCTTAATGTTAATCCCAGTACTAAAAGTACCGTAGCTAGCGATGATGATTGCATTGTTCTCCTTTTCAGTAAGTTCCCGAACTTCTTCTCGTTCGGTTGCGTCAACTCCACCGTGTACAAAGAACACGGGTCGTTCATTAGTATTTATGAGGTCATATAATATCTGACCGTGGGTAGCAACCCTACTATAGAGGATGAGAGTGTTGCCTTTCAAGTCCAGTGCTAGGTTTTTGATGAATCTATTTCTCTTCTCATGACCTATAAGATACTGTACTTCATCCTCATAGAGATCAAATGCCTTTGGATCATGCTTGAGCAGTAGTATCTTTATATTCAATCGAGCAAGGAATCCTGCCTCTTGCAGATCTGACGTATTAATAATCTTGTACGACGGACCGAAGAGTCCTTCCAAAACCCACTTATGAGTTTGAGTACCATCGAGTGTACCCGTAAATCCGTACCTGTACTTCGTGTCATACAGTTTAGTCATGATGCTTACTAATGATTTAGACTTGAACTGATGTGCCTCATCACCTATAACTACATCATACTTGAACCATGTCTTAGGTAACTTGTAAATTGACTGCCAAGTTGATATAATAACATTCTTCTCACTCAGAAGATCTTTACCTGCATAGATTTTATGACAATACTCATCGACATCCCAACCATACTCTATAAAATCCTTATACATCTGTTCTACAAGAGAAGTAGTAGGGACGATAATTAGAACTCTACGCTGATGTTCAACATGATATCTTGTGATAGCATATATCATCAAAGACTTACCACTACCAGTAGGAGATATAAGAAGTCTTCTATTTTTCTTCAATGCATCTGATATACCTTCTATCTGATACTCTCTTGGTTTATGTTTTGATATTGATGTAACGTAATCCTTTACACCTTCATCTGATATCTTATCATTCTCTTCATATGGTAAACCATAAAATTTAGTATCTACAAACTCCCATTCATAATCATGTTTCTTACAGAATGAAGTAACCTTATCCAGTAACCCTACGTATATCTCGTTCTTTTGTAAATTATATAATCGTATCTTACCATCCCAATACTTACTACGGTACTGAGGCATGAACTTAGCACCTGGTACATCAAATGTAAAGTTGTCTGATAACTCATGTGCTACATGAGGTTCACATTCTATTTGAAGAAATACTTCGTTCTTCTTTTTGATAACGACATTAGCCATAACCTGCAGAGAACCTACGCCACTCAATTGCATTCTTTATCTGATAGGTTCTATTAGTTACTTGCCTTAGTATCTCTTCAAGATACTTGAGCATAGTATCGTAGTATTCGATCTTGAGTTTTGTCTTGGTGAGTTTTTCATCTGCATCAAGATACAACTTCAAGTCATCTTTATCTCTGACTTTGTATGGAAAGGGTTCTTCTGCATACATGTCTGCAGTTGCTTTCCCAGTGTAATACTTTCTACGTTCTAATAGAAGAGTTGAGTACTGTTGTTCATCACGCTTTCGCATGAGCAGTATCGTATTATATAGGTCGTAATATTTACAATGTAATTGTGGTATACGTAAGGATTCGTTATCAAGTTCATCTTGATTCATTACTGAATCTTTACTCCACATTTCCTGTATGCCTTCTATAGTACAGGGATTAGACTTTCTTTCCATTGACATCAATCACATCAAACATAGTATACTTAAATGTTGCTTGAGCAGTAAAATATTGCTGATCTTCCAAGGTAGAGTTGAAAGGTATTCCACTAAGAGATACTGGGAATAGATCTCTAAACTTTACTTTGACAGATGCATTGAAATTACTATTCAATATCATTAGTGTAGCATCAGATCTCTCATGATAGTTATCACTGTCAGATTTTTCTGGCAATAAATTACCTTGATTTCTTAGTTCGTCAAACTGTCCTATTGACTCAGGAAATCCTAGAGAGGTTATCCATTGATATAACTGAAGATAATTTTCCATATCTTCATCTACCATAAAGGATAGATTTAGATCACCGTACATTAGTTTATCACCTGGTACAGGAATATCTCTAAGGTAATTAGTTTGTACAGCAGTACCTAACGATAGATCAGGTATGTTTGCTTGATTACAGAAGAAATCTACCTTCGGACATCTTTCCAATAGGAACTTGAACCCAACCAAGGACAAGAAATTCCTGTTAGATACCTCTTGATATTTAAGTGGATGAACTGATTTTCTGCTTCTTGGCACTAGTAATCGTACTCGTCTAACACATCTAATGCATTATTTAGGGCTTGTTGAGCAGCCCATCTTTCTGTATCGCTCCATTCAGGATACCAAATATGATCACCTATTCCTTTCTTTATTTTTAGAAGACGTGATTCCATATCAACTTTCTTAAGTCTGCCGTTCATATACTCTGGATACTTTGGGAATGGTGGATCAGGTCTCAAAGTGATTATTGTTACCGTCGTATAGTAGTTAGGTAAAAAAGGACTTTTTCTCGCACTTCCATCAGCTCATCATAACATTTCTGGTTATGAGCACACCCTCTCAAAGCATGATCTGGTTTCTGAACTGACTCAATAAAAATATCGAGACCACGGTTCCATTTCTGATCTGCTGTTTCTTGTGCATCAATTGATCCTTGATCTTTCATTCGTTTAGTCAGACTGTCGTATTTATTATAGCATAAAAAAAGAGACCCATAAGGGTCTCTTTGAAGAATATAAGCAACTCGCTTACATAAGGTTGGTAACCTTAACACGTCTGTAGTATCTGTTGCTAGAAGCAGTGATACGTCCAAGACCTTGAGTAGTACCTTCAGCAAATGGATTGGAAACCATACCATATCTGGTCTTGAATCCAATTTTTGGTTGGAATGTATCCTGACCAACCGCACGAACCATCTGTAGAGGAACGTAAGGACAGTAGAATAATCCAGCGTCATAAGGTGAAGTACCTTTGTAACCCATAACGTAGTACTGGTTAGCGTCTAGGTTAGCAGCGAATGGATCGATGTAAACCTTGTAACGTCCGTTAAGTGTACCAGCGAATGTATTACCTGTGTCATCAACATTTAAGTTGCTGTTTAGAGCAGGTGTGTAGTCAAGTTGACCAGCAGCAGTTAGAGCAGAAGCAACATCAGCAGAGCAAAGGATGATGTTACCCTTTCCTCGACGAGTTCTCTGTGCTATAGCGTTAGCATCTCTTTCTAACTGGAAGATCAAACCTTTGAACTTCTCAACCATCCAACGACCATTGCTGTCTGTGTCTAGGTCAAACACACCAGTTGATGCTGTGTTTGTTTGTGCACCAGCTTCAGCAGCCTTGTAGATTGTTCTAACGATCTCTCTGTTGATTTCCGCAAGGATCTCAGTTGAAAGAATGTTAGCAAGTTCTGCTTCTGCATCTAGACCATGGATCGCCTTCAAGTCTTGAGCGAGTTCTAGTGAGTACTCAGCTTTCAATGCACGAGACTTAGCAGTAACGCTAACTTTCTCGATGCTGAATGCCATCTCTCTGAAATCGTTAGAAGAAGCATCTCCTAATTTTTCAGAATCTTGAGTCTTGAATCCTTGTCCAACACCATACTCATTACCTGAACCACCGTTCAAGATTGATGGGTTAGAACCTGACTGAGCAGTTGTACCGAAACCAACAGATGTTCCACCGTCAGTTGCTCCTGTGTAATCACCTTGATCAAGTGATGCGTTGGAGTTCTGAGCAGAGAACGCTGAATCTGGTTCGTTGAATAATGCTTCTGTTCCGTTCTGATTGTCGAAACGTGATCTCATTGCGAAGATCAATCCTGTAGGTCCGTTCATTGGTTGAACACCTGCAAGATCGTATGCCACCAAGTTAGGCATTGCTCTTCTAATCAATGAGATTAGAACTGGGTCGAAACCAGCAACAGGACCGCCAACAGCAGCACTACCAGAGAAACCTGGATTGCCTGTGCCTGATGGGTCTGTGTTTACTGTAGGAGGTGCTTCTGATAAGAATGCTCTCTCCTCTCTTAAAAATCTTTCTTGGTTTTCTAGAAGTTGTGCGGTAACCGCTTTCCTGTGGTTGTCCTTGATGCTTTCAAGTCCTTCTGCCTCTAGGAGGGGTTGCCACTTCTTCTGGAGTTGTCCAGAGTTAAACATTTTTGGCTCCTTGCTTTAGGATAAAGTTTGAATTAATTTATTGGAACTGAGTCACTGCTTTTAGATACGCTTCCATCGCTGGAGTTACGTCTTCACCGATAGGTGCGTCCTCAGAAATGACCTCTTGGGTTTCGGATACAGGTTTCTTAGCAAAGTAAGATTCCTTCAGTGTACCGAGAGATTCCCTGTATTGTTCTTCACTCTCAAACTCAACACCTTTAGATAACTCGGCAAGCTTCTCTTTCTGTGAAAGTGCTAGTCCTTCGCTAACTTCGTCAAGGATGTTGTCAGAAACAGATAGTGATAGTTGCTTGGTCAAAACAACATTGTTATCGATCTGCTCATTAAGTTTAGTCTCCATTTCATCTAGTTTGCTGACCATTGCCTCTAATACATCATATTTCTCTTCAGGGATTGATACATAATGTTCTTCAAAGAGACCTTTTAGGCCAGTCATGAAGGATTCAGAGAGTTCCCCTCTGATTCCCGACTCTACCGCCAATCTGTTTTCTTCCATCCATTCGGATGCAACATAGTGGAGGTAAGCGTCTACTCGTTCTTGTAACGCAGACTTGTATTGATCAATCTCTTCGTCAATACGAGCTTGCTGTGATGCTACAAGCGATTCCTTTACGTTTGCAATCTTTGATCTGATAGTTGCTTCAAAGATTGTACGTGCTTTTTCTTGGAAGGATTCTGATAGTTCCTCGCCTTCAAATAATGCTTTCACATCATCTGATAGATCGATTGTGTCTTCTTCCTGAACTTCAGCTTCCGCTACGGTTTCACCTTCTGGTGCTTCTGCCTCTTCATTGGCACCCTTACCATAACCTGTACTCTTCATTCCTACAGGTCCTAAAGGTCCGTCTTGCTGTACTGTGCCAGCAGTTCCTTTAGTTTGAACATCACCAGTCTGTGCAAATGCAGCAGAAGGTGTCTTCAACTTGTTACTGTTATCAGTAGGAGAGTTGTTAGTAGGTGTAGGTCCGCCCAAATCTTCTATTGGGGCGTTATCGGGAACATAATTTGGAGCTGTGGGTTTGGGATCTGCTGCTGCAGCACCCTTAGTAACCTGGTTCTCCATTTCATGTAGTTGTTCGTTCGCAGCCATCGGTTAAATCCGTAGTATCCTAAGATTTTCTTTTATTATTTATAGATTATAGATCCTGCAAGAACTTTTGGAAAAGCATAAGCTTATGTTCCTCAAGTTTTTTCTGATCCACGAGGGTATTTATTGTCCTTTTAACGGAGGTTAAATTCTTCTCACGAAGAACGCTACCTTCCCATACCCATTCCTTGCCTTCCATTACGCCATCTACAAAAGCGTCTGGTGCACTGGGGTCTGCTACAATATCAGCAGCAGTTGCTAACATAAAGTCTTCTCCAACATAAGAGACACCTTCATGTTGACTGATAGATCCCATACCTCTAGATGAAACACCTAGTTTTACACCATCAGCAAGAAGCGATTCTGCTATCTTACCCATAGGTGTTTTTAGGATCTGTGCCTTACCCATAAAATTATTACCCTCTTGT
>Ga0160423_10003633_pt1 | contig 12805 bp, 5 predicted proteins | sample CRUFie14St8metaG_FD_108191 | JGI IMG/M metagenome (GOLD analysis project Ga0160423, IMG submission 108191) | Marine microbial communities from the Costa Rica Dome - CRUD Field 142mm St8 metaG | ecosystem: Environmental > Aquatic > Marine > Oceanic > Photic zone | place: Costa Rica: the Eastern... | reverse complement strand
GGAATAGAATCCTTAAATATTTGGATGCAATGTGAATTTGATTCAAAAAATAGTATCTATTTAAATAAATTATTAAATGAGGAAAATGTTCAGCTTAAAATATTTCCAAAGGATGTGTTAAAATCTTTTAAAGATAAATCAAATGAAGTGCTTCAAGAGATGGTAGATAAAGATCCAAAAAGTAAAAAAATATTTGATGCTTATGAAGATTTTAGGGTAAAATTTAAAGACTGGTCAGTAGTAAGTGATAAGATATATTACGAGCTGTAATTTTTTAAAAAATCTGGTATTAGATAAATAAAGTCAGGGTTAAAGAAAAGAAATATTAAAAATACCAACTGGATAATCACAAATGGAATAATACCCATATATATATCTGTTGTTTTAATTTTTTTCGGTGATACACTTTTTAGGTAGAAAAGAGAAAATCCAAAGGGAGGCGTCAAAAAAGATGTTTGAAGATTAATTGCTAACATAATCCCTATCCATAAGAGGTCAATATTTAAAGCAATTAGTATAGGGGTTATAACTGGAACTATTATAAATATTATCTCAATAAAATCTATGAAAAAACCGGCTATGAAAACAATTAGTAGTACTAGAATCGTAAACATTTCTGGTGAAAGGTTTGATGCATAAATCATATCAATAATAAATTTATCTCCCTCTAATCCTCTAAATACAAGAGAAAAAGAAGTTGCTCCTAGAAGAATCATAAATACAATTGATGTTAATTTCATTGTATCCAGGGAGATTAAGTCAATTTTTTTAAAATTTAATCCTCCCTCTAAATAACTTAATATAATTGCTCCAAGTGCACCTATTCCTGCTGCTTCAGTTGGTGATGCGATACCAAAAAATATTGAACCTAGTACAGAAAATATAAGTACAAATGGTAAGATAAATGTTTTTATAAGTTCAGTATTAGTTGTGTTTTTTCTAAAATTTTTAATTTCGTTTTCAGGCATTGCAGGAACCATATCTGGTCTAATGAAAGAAACTGCTGCAATATAGATAACATATAAAAAAACCAATGTAATCCCAGGAAGTAGTGCAGAGGTGAAAAGGTCACCAACTGAAATATTCAATACACTTCCTAGTAAAACTAAAACTACAGATGGAGGAATTATTTGTCCTAGAGTCCCTGATGAAGCTATTACGCCCGTGGCAATTTTTTTATCATATCCTCTTTTTAACATTGTGGGAAGACTGATAAGTCCCATAGTAACTACTGTTGCTCCAACAATTCCAGTTGATGCTGCTAACATCCCCCCAACAATAATTACCGAGTAAGCGAGTCCACCCCTAATTTTACCAAATAAAATAGCCATAGTTTCAAGAAGTTTTTCAGCTATACCCGATTTCTCCAGAGTCAATCCCATGAAAATGAATAATGGAACCGCTAACAAGACAAAATTATTCATTATGCCAAAAATTCTGAGTGACACGAGATAGAAAAAATCAATATCAAAAAAAATCAGACCAGCAATGATTGATATTCCTCCTAATGTCAGACCTACAGGATATCCAAAGAGGATTAAAACAATAACTACTAGAAATAAAATAAGTCCTGCTGCTTCCATTACTCAGAACCTTTTATTGAATTAATTATTCTAATAATTCCAATTGCGGAAAGAAGAAAAAATGATATAGTAATCACTGATTTTATTAAAAATCTATATGGTAGCCCACCTGGATCAGGGCTTGACTCTAATATATTATATGAATCCTGGACAAATGGTATAGACGTGTATGAGATAATTATACCGAATGGAATTAAAAATAATAGATTGCCAAATAGGTTAACAAGTTTTTTATTTCTTTCGGAAAATTTATTATAAAATACGTCTACTCTCACATGTTCGTCTATATGCAAGGTGTAGACAGATCCTAGTAAAAATATTATTGCAAAAACATGCCACTCCAGTTCATAAAGAGATGCAGTAGAAAAGTTAAAGATGTACCTCAAAAAAACATCTGAGGATACTAAAATTACGAGAAGTAGAGATAGTCTAGAACAGAATTTACCAATTAAATTAGCTGCTTTATCAAAATTCATATTTAACTAAAATACATAATTTTTAAAGATATGCTTTTAATATCTTTGCTAGATATTTAAGTTATTTTGAAAAAAGATATTACTACTCTTTCTAAAGCAGAAATTAAGAGTTTCTGTACCGATAATGATATTCGGTCATTCGTCTCCTCCCAGGTATATTCGTGGATATGGAATAAAAGCTGTTCTTCTTTTTCGGATATGTCTAATGTTTCTCTCGAAGATAGATCAAAATTTGATAAAGAATTTTTTATAAATAACTTGGATGTAGACATTGAGGAGGAAAGTTCAGATGGAACCATAAAGACAAAGTTTAAGCTTCATGACGGTAATTTTGTAGAGGGAGTTTTGATCCCTAAAAATAAAAGAATGACTGCATGTATTTCATCACAAGTTGGTTGTTCATTGAGTTGCAGTTTTTGTGCTACAGGTACTCTAGGTCTTACAAGAAACTTATCTGCTTCTGAAATTTACCGGCAGGTAGTTTATATCTCAAAAAAATGTATGGAGATATACAATCAGCCGCTTACAAATATAGTGTTCATGGGCATGGGTGAGCCTTTATTAAATTATAAAAATGTATTGAGGTCAATACACTTTATAACTTCAGAGGAAGGACTTAATATGTCTTATAAGAGAATAACTTTATCTACTTCTGGAATTTCAAAAATGATAAGAAAATTAGCAGATGACAATGTGAAGGTGAATTTAGCTCTTTCATTACATACAGCAAATGAAGAGTTAAGAAAAAAAATAATGCCAATTGGCAAGTCAAATACGTTAGAGGAAATAAGAGACTCTCTCAAATATTACTTTTCAAAAACGAAGAAAAAGGTAACCTACGAGTACGTTCTTCTACGAGATGTTAACGATAGCATTGAAGATGCTTATCAGCTATATAAGTATACAAAACATCTAAGCTCAAAAGTTAATATTATTGAATATAATGCAGTAGAAGGACTTGAATTTAAGAAATCATCTTTTGAAAAAACTGAAAAATTTATTGGTTATCTTTTAAAAAAAGGGGTTAATGTAAGTTTGAGGAGAAGTAGAGGTAAGGATATTAATGCTGCCTGTGGTCAATTAGCCAATAAAAATTAAAATTTTACCATTTTCTAGTCGTTATTAGTAGGTATTTAGTTCGGATGCCTAAGCTAAATCTTTATATTTGTAGATTGTATGTACACAAAATGAAGAGGAATTTATCACTTTTTTTATTTGTTATATCATTTTTCATACTTGGGATCTCTTCCTACGCTCAGCCTGTAGCTCACCTTTCAGTTGATCAGTCATCGATAGAGGAAAACGGTGGATCCACAAAATTGGTGGTTACATTAAAAAATTCATCAGGTGCCATTGAAAATGCAACTTCTGTTACAAATGCAACCATAACTTTTTCTGGAGACGCTGTAAATGGAACGGATTATACCATTTCAAATTTAACGAGCACCACAAATAATATCATTTCCATTCCTGTTGGAGAGTCATCTGGCTTTCTAACAATTACGGCTTCGGATGATAACCTAGTAGAGGCAGACGAAAAAATTTTAGCGGAGATCAGCTCAATAAATGTAGGAACAATTGATAATATTAATAAAGACAGGCAAATTGAAATTTTAGATGATGATTTGATAGTAACATTAAAACTTCATGCTGGAGATACATTCCTGCTCGAGGAAGGATCTCCAAAAACTAAACTTAGACTACAGATAAATCAGCCAGCCACCCAAGATATAGAGGTCCAAGTTGGTATGACGGGAGGTGATGCTATAAATGCTGATGTTAATTTTACTGGTGTTGTCAAGATAGATGATGGAAGTACTTTTAATGACTTTGAGATTTATGCAGTTGATGATAATGTTTATGAGGATACCGAAACTTTTTATATCACTACAACTAATATTAAGTCAGGTCCTGGAAAGCTGGCAAAAGATTCAATAGCTTTTTCAATTATTGATAATGACCCACCTAAAGTTACTTTCTCTCTTGATAAGGACTCTATTGATGAGGATGGTGGCGTTGCTAAAATTACAATAACACTCTCAAGACCCTTTGATAAAGACTCTAAGATTGCTCTAAACTATGAGGGACTTGATCCATCTGTCAGTACAAGTCTAGTAGCTGAAAAAGATACTGACTTTTCAAGTAGTCAGACAGAAATTGTAACTATTCCTGCTGGTGATACGATAGCTGTAGTGATATTAACAGCAATTGATGATAATGTTCAAGATCCAAACGAGAGGATTGTTATAACATTAAATAACACTTTCTCTGATTCGCCCCCGTCAGAAAATATAACTTATGAAATTGGAAATAAGGCTATCATAAAAATAATTGACGATGAAAATCCACCAGTGGCAGTTAATGACACGTATTCTGGAACTTTAAGTGTTGATGAAGGTGGAGAACTTATTATTGGTGATTCATTATTTGGTTTACTTGTTAATGATTACGACCCAGAGGGAACCAATTTAACAATTCAGCAACAATCATTTCCACTTGCTGGAATTATTTCCTGCCCTACAACTGGCTTACCTGGTATTTGTTCAGACGGAACCTTTAGTTATAAGCATCAGGGTGATGAAACACCAAGTGGTAAGGATTCTTTTTCTTATAAAATTACTGATGAGGATGGATTTACTGCTACCGGTCAGGTAGTAATTACTGTTAATCCAGTAAATGACTGTCCATTTGTTGACGGTGAAGCAATAAAAGTAAACGAGGGTGAAACGTTTACTAGAGATTTGACACTTGGAGTTCTTGACCCTGAGTACACTCTTGGATTGGATTTGACTCTTGATTTTGAATTAGTTACCCCTCCATCTGTTGGAACATTTTCCCTCACTCAATCAGGAAATTTCACTTATACTGCACCTTCTTTCATCACAGGTTCAGACCCTTTAAATGTAAATTTTGAGTATAAGGTCACCGATGGTGGAGGCTGTGAAAGAAGTGATGTTATAGCAATCCAAATTAATAACTCAGTACCACAGGCGGTAGCTGATACATTTGTTGTTGGAGTAGGTGGTACAATCAATATTCTTGCGCCAGGAATACTTGCTAATGATCCAATTCCGGCAGGAACTACTGGTGAATCAGGTATAGTAACTTCCCCAACAATTGCAATAACGAGTGGACCAAATGCATTTAATCTGAACAAAGATGGAAGCTTTACATACACACACAACGGAAGTTCATCTCCAAAAATGGATAAATTCACATATAGGTTAATGATAATTTATTCTCCTGGTGTTTTTGATGTGTCAGATGGAGAGGTATTTATAAAAGTTAACGACTGCCCAACAACAGTTACTGACACATATGTTGTAGATGAGGGTGGTATTTTAGTTGTAGACTCACTTAACGGCCTATTGAAAAATGATAGCGACATAAATGGCGATAAGATAACTGCCTTCAAGGATTCAGATCCTAAAGTTTTAGCAGATAACTCTGAAAGTAAGAAAAGTTCAGTTACAGTCAACGCGGATGGTTCCTTTACTTATACCCATGGTGGAGGTGAAGGTGAATTAGACTACTTCTTATATTATGCTAATGATGGAGTGTGTGACAGTCCACCGGATACTGTCAAGATAATAGTTAATCCTGTAAATGATTGTCCTATAACAAGGACAAATGGATATAATAGTTTAAGTCTTTTGGGTGGAGCCCCAATAAAAAATTATATTGAGGGACTACTTGATTTGGATGGAAATCCAATTTCTATTGACAGTGTGAATGTATCTCCAGTTGGAGATACCTTAACAGTTTATGCCTCTGACGGAACTACATGGATATTAGATATGGATGAGGGGGGGACAATTTCGAGAGATTCTTTAGGTGGAGCCATCACCATGGATACAGATCCCGATGGTGATTATATATACATGAAGGAATTATTACCTGGATCTATCAATTGGATACTGGATAAAGATGGTAATCCTATTTATCCCTTTCCTGCTCACGCAAAAAATTATAAAGTCAACCCAGACGGATCATTTACTTATGAACATGATGGTGGAGGAAATGTTAGAGATAAGATTTATGTTGAAGTATGTGATGTTCCTAAGACTGGGGTTTCTTGCTGTACTGTTGACTCTATTATGCTATTTTTTGGTCCCGATAACGATTGTGCAGAGGCACATACAGATTATTTTACTGTTAATGAGGGTGGAGCATTGGTTGCAGACCAAGCAAATATAGGATATAACCAGTTTATGTACGATAAGAGTGGAGGCACTAGAAAGTACACAGGGGTACTGCTAAATGATGTTGATGAAGAGGGTGATACATTAAACGTATCACTAGGAGATAAACCATTATTTGGTACTATTTTGGGTAACAAAATAAATCCCGATGGTTCATTTACCTATATCCATGACGGTGGAGAACAGACACACGACTCCTTTACCTACTTTATGGGAGACATGCAAAGGGAATGTGCCGAAGTAAAGGTGTATATTAACATTGTTTCTGTAAATGAATGTCCTTCCGCTAATGATACTATCTATACTGTCGATGAGGGAGGAACTCTTACAGTTACAGGCTTACCTGGAGGTAGCGCGGGAACATTTAGAATCTTTCCAGGTGTAATGGGTAATGATTTTGATGTAGATATTGGTTCAAGACCTCAAATTACAAATAATCTTATAGCCTTTTACTCGATGTCTGAATATTATGATACAATTTCAGGCCCTGATTTAGAGATTGATGGCAAAACAATTTCCACATTTCTTGTACGGAAAGAGGCGGATGATAAAAGTGGAAATAATTTTGATGGGTTAATGATGGGTGGAGTCCCAGATACTTTATCTCTCCCAAATCCCACTAATTGTGCAGCTCTCACTGACGGAAAGTGTCATTCACCTACATATTTAATTAATTATCCTAATTCTCCTAGGGTAGTTCCAGATAGATTCCAGCCACCACATGACAGGAATGCTTTTGAATTTGATGGAAGTAAATCATTTGTTGATGTTTCTGATCAAATTCTAGCTTTAAATAGATCAAGATATACTATATCAGGTTGGTTTAGATCATTTAATGATCCGGCAGACAATCCAACCTTATTAAATTTTACTGTTGACGGAAAAGAGAAAGGTCTTAAAGTTGGAATTAAAAATAATAAACTTGAGATAGGAATTGGTAATGGGACTGGTTACTCTGTAAAACCTCTATCAACTGTAGGTTCTACTGATCTTTTAGCAACATGGAATCATTTTGTTATAATCAAAAATGAAAATAATTATAAAGTATATCTTAACAAAGAAGAGATATATTCACAAGATCTAAACAATACTTCTTTATCTGGAATTTCAGCAAAATTATTAATGGGAAAATCCCTCTCTGGAAACTTTTTCAAAGGTAGGTTGGATGAGTTATATGTTATTGGTGATACAATTTCTGAAGATGATGTATTAAGACTTTATTACGGAGTTTCAACTTCTCTTACAAACGCTCCTGACGACGGGGATTTAACTAATTTTGATGTTGATGGCTCCTTTACCTATGTTCACAGTGGAAAAGATGGTGATTTAGTTGATAACTTTATATATGAGCTTTCTGACGGCGAATGTACCGATCTAGGTAAAGTCACAATTATAATTAACCCTGTAAATGACTGTCCTATTGGTGTTGATGATACAATAAATGTAGATGAAGGAGGGACTGTTGTTTTGGATGCTCCTGGTCTACTGAAAAACGATACAGACGAGGAGGGTGATGATTTAAGAGCATTTAAATTCATTGATCCTCTTTATGGAATTGCTACCATTAGTGAGGATGGAAAGATTGAATATATTCATGATGATTCGGAGACTACTCTAGACTCCCTGAGTTATATTGTTAAAGATTCTATATGTCAAGATACGGCAACTGTTTACATTACAATAAATCCCATTCCTGACTGTCCTATAGTTGAAGATGATATATATTATGTTACGGAAGGGGATACTCTCACAGTTGATTCTTGTTTTACCCAAGTCTTAAATCCTGGCTCAAACAATGAAAACTGGGCTTTAAATGAGCCTAACAGTTCAGGCGATGAAAATATAGGAGAAATATATTCTGACGGTACTTGGAATGATGAGAAGGAGACAATTTTAAATCAATCTTATTTAATGGAAGTTAATAGCTTGATTACCTCAAAATCTGGATTTAAATATATTGGACAGTATAATGGTCATTCTTATTTTACATCAAATTTACCTTTTCTCTGGTATGATGCAAAAGCTGACGCAGAGTCAAAGGGAGGATATTTAGCTATGCTAAAGACCAAGGAAGAGAATGACACAGTTGCTGCAATGATTTCTAGTGGAAAATATCATTTCGGTTTGTACCAAGACGTTGCAGATAAATATTTTGCTGAGCCTAAGGGAGGATGGAAATGGGTAGATGGTACTTATTTATATGACACAGGTGATTCTAGAACCTTGTGTGGAGTATTATTAAATGATAACGATGGTGGTGCAGATACTATATTTGTTAGTGACTGGAAACTTCCAGTTAACGGAGTTTTAGATAACAATGAGATAAAGTTTGACGGTAAATTTACATATTATCATGATGGCAGTCAGCTTGGAGATACGATTGAATATAAGATAGAGAGTGAATTATGTGAAAGTGATAGCTATGGGAAAATAATAATAATTCCAATTAATGTTAACGATTGCCCAGAAGCTGTTAGGGACACTTTCTACATTGATGAGGGCGCAACACTTGATACCTTAGGTATACTTTTAAATGATATAGATGTTGACGGTGATAACCTGAGAGCTGAGAAAGATACTATAAGTTCAGGGTATGAGAATCATGGTATAACCCAGATTTTCCCAAATGGTAGGTTGTTATACCAGCATGATGGATCAGAAACATCTCTTGATAGCATAAGTTATAAGGCTATTGACCCATCTGGTTGTGCAGTTTCTTCAAAAATTATTATAATAATTAATAGGGTTAATGATATACCAGTTGGAGTCGATGATTTCTACTCTGTATTTGAGGGTGACACTCTAGTCGTTGACAAGATTAACGGTATACTATCTAATGATTCTGATGCAGATTCTCTTAGTGAATTAAAGGTGCTTATTATCAAAAATGTTTCTGTTGGAAAATTAGATATAAATGATGATGGATCATTTACCTATATTCACGATGGTTCTGACGACCCAAATGAGGTTTGCTTTACTTACAGAGCTTATGATGGTGTTGTTGGTCCTCCTCCAGGTTACTCTGATGAGACAGAAGTTTGTATTACCATAAAAAATAGATTACCTGTTTGTGATGGAGAAGAATTTACTATTCTAGAAAATGAAGTACTAACGACAAATTTAACAAATGGAGTGCTTTCCAATTGTATAGATCCAGATCCGCAAGATATATTGACAGTGATATTAGACACACCTCCAACCAACGGGTCTTTCGTCTTAAATGATGATGGCACCTTTACTTATGATCACGACTGTTCTGATGATCCTGATGAAACTTTCTTCACTTACTTTGTTACTGACGGAGAAGATACAACAAAGGTTAGTGACACAACAAGAATTATTATTGAGAATGAGTGTCCTATTGGAAATGATGATCTTTATTCAGGAGTTGATGAGGGAGGTGTATTGAATATAGGTCCTTTTGACGGTGTTCTCTCAAATGATACTGATCAAAATTCATGTGATATTTTACAGATAAAACCTCTTGATCCGCCTACATTTGGTGGGGTTGTGCTTAATTCTGACGGCTCATTTGATTACACTCACGACGATAGCGAGAATTTTGAAGATAAATTCACATACCTTCTTAATGATGGTGAATGTAGTACATGGGATACCGTTACAGTCACAATAAGAATAGATCCTGTTCCCGATACTCCACCAGTAGCACTCCCAGACAGTTTTCCTTGTATTGATGAGGGAGGTTTTATTCAGATGGTTTTACCAGATGATGGAGTTATGTCAAATGATTATGATGATGATCCAGGCCAGACACTTAATACGGTATTAGTTGTTTATCCACTCCATGGTACTCTAATATTAAATCCAAATGGTACCTTTATTTACACTCATGATGGTGGAGAATCTACATCTGATTCCTTTACATACTATGTTATCGACGATACAGGTCTAACAAGTGACACAGTAAGCGTGAAACTTTGTATTAATCCAGTAAATGATTGTCCGGTTCCTGTTGATGATGTATTTACAATTAACGAGGGAGAAATTATTGATTCTACACTGATTTTTAATGATTTTGACGTTGAAGGCAATGATCTTTTAATTAACGTTACTTCACCGCCATCACTTGGTGGATTCAGTTGGAATCAAGATGGTACATTTACATATAATGCTCCTGATGATGTTCCTGCTCCCGGTCCAGAGATAGTTACTTTTGAGTATATGTTAACTGATGTTGTTGACGGCTTTGCGTCTTGTGATTCTACGGCTACTGTTACTATAATCGTTAACTACGAAAATGATTGTCCAATTGTAGGTGATGATTCGATAATTATTGATGGAAGTTCTGCAAACTCCAGGGTGGTTTCAGTTTTAGACAATGATTATGACCCTGATTCTCAGATTGATACTACAAGTATAAAAATAATTTCTGGTCCTAAATTTGGTGATGCAATTTCAAATATCGATGGTACCATTACATACAATTATGATGAGTCACCGATACCATTTGATACAATTACATATAGTGTGAGTGATTATGAAGGATGTGAAAAAATAGGAAAAGTTTACATATATGTTGAAAACCTTAGAGTTCCTAAGTATCAATTACCAAATTATTTTACACCTAATGGTGATGACTTCAATGACTTTTTCCTAATAAAATATGAGAATATTCTTATTGATGATATGAATTTTGAGGTTAAAATATATGACAGATATCAGAGGTTAATTCACGAGTCTTTTATACAATCTTCTGATAAGATATGGAATGGAATGAACATTGATTTATCAGATATTGTTAAGACAGATTTCTATTTCTACGAGATAACACCTGTAGAATATTATAACACTCCATATGTAAGAAGAAGAGACAAATTAGTAGGAACTGTTTATCTAGAGAAAGAGAGATAATCTATCTACCTCATGAAATTATAAATAGCAAATGTAGCTAACCAGTGCTCACCCCCATAACCACTATCAAACATAATCTCGTATCCCTTTTTTGTGTGAACATTTGATATTGATAAAAGAAATTTTTTATCGTTATCATCATCTAAACTATTCGCAATATCTTTTAATGTCCATGCCCTGTGAAACATTAATCCTATTAGATGTCCAATTCCAGGGTCTTCAGGGTCTAATACGACTGGAGGATCAATTATATTTTTGAATTCAGATTTTCTAAATGATGGAAGAAAATTTTTCAACCATACATTAAAATCTTCTTTATCTAGAATAGTTGACATCAACGCAGCCTCTGCAAGACAAGGTGACAGAAAGTCTGTTCCAGATGGCTCATATGCTACAGGACAATTTTTGTCTGGCAAAAAGTTTTTAATACTATATTCTTTTATCTTATTATATAGTTTTATGTCCTCGGATACCAAGGCATACTCAATCATGAGTGAAAAAGAGAATGCTGTATTTGAATGTGTTCCAGGCCTAAGTGGTGAGGAAAGTTTATCAAGAAATGTGATTGTCCTATCTCTTAAAAGTTCTACTAGAGGTTTTAAATTTTTTGACCATTCTTTTGAGTATTCGTTATCCCAGCTTAACAGTTCTGCATAAAGTTTCATAAGCCAAGCCCAACCATATGTCCTCTCAAACCCTTTAGCAAAATCCTTTTGAAAAAATTCAAATTCCTTATCAAGATTTTCCTTCGTTAAGTTATTTCTCAATTTTTGTATTATGCTATCTCTTTCAGGGATATTTGGATATTCTTTTAGAATCTTTACCATTGCCCAATGCCCGTGAACTGCAGAGTGCCAATCCCAACATCCATAAAATGAGGGGGTCAACTCATAATGTGGTTTAATCCATTCATCACCAACAAATCTATACCCAATCTTATATGGATACTTTTTATCAACACAATCTATTGATAACTTAATCAGATCTCGTGCCTGTAATTCGTCAATTTGTAGTATCTCTTCTTGCTTAGGTGTTTTTGTATTGTTGCATGCAAAAGATAAAAAAGAAATAATAAATAAAATTTTTTTCACTGTTTTTTGCTTGCATTAAATAACCTTTCCTTTTCCTTTGATGTCAAGCTGGAGTAACCACTCTCTGATATTTTATCTAATATTTTATCTACTTCATCTTGTGTAGTTTCATCATTTTTATTTTGAAATTTTTCTTTTTTTACTTTTTTCTTTTCATTGAAAAAGTTGATAAAATTAATGATACCTTCTCCAATATTAATTCCATTTTGTAACTGTCTAATAAATATGTAACCTATAAATGCTCCTCCAAGATGAGCTATTTCTCCTCCAGCGTTAGTACCTGCTACATCAAAAAAAGATAGAAGCACATAAAAGAGAGCAATGTATTTAATTCTTACTGGACCAATTAATAGAAGATGAAATGTATAGTTAGGCATTAATGTTGCAGATCCAACAACAACACTGAAAACTCCTGCAGATGCTCCTAACATAAGTGACTCAGACACCCTATCTGCGTAGTAAGGAATAATATTATAAATAGCCATGTAAAATAAGCCACCAATTATACCCCCTAGTACATAGAGTGATATTAATGCATTATTTCCAATATTATCATAAATTATTTTTCCAAACCAGTAAAG
>Ga0160423_10003632_pt1 | contig 12806 bp, 7 predicted proteins | sample CRUFie14St8metaG_FD_108191 | JGI IMG/M metagenome (GOLD analysis project Ga0160423, IMG submission 108191) | Marine microbial communities from the Costa Rica Dome - CRUD Field 142mm St8 metaG | ecosystem: Environmental > Aquatic > Marine > Oceanic > Photic zone | place: Costa Rica: the Eastern... | reverse complement strand
TATATTGTATGTTCCATCTCCTCTCTCTTGCCAAACATGAATTGCAGTTCCAACTGCATCACCCATCCAGTCATACTTAAGAAGAGTATCTAATGTAGATTCAAGAGCAGAGAATTGTAATACACCCTGACCAAAATAAGTATCAGGAGCATAGTCGAAGATGTTTAGAACTTGTCCAACATCTCTACCATAGAGATATCTGATATCAACTTTCATCTCCTTTTTAATAGGAACATTGAAGTTGATATTTGGACCAGCAACTGTGTAAGAATATCCTTTTCTTTGTAGAACTCCATCTAAGAAGACATACATGCTATCTTCCGATTCGATGTTTTGTACAGTAGAGTCCTCTACATCTAAGATCAAGAAAGGACCACTACGTACACCATCAACTAGATTATAATCAATGGTAAGTCGTTTGTAATTACCAACACCAATACCAACAACTTTTTCTACAGCAGTTGCTTCACCAATAGTTTTGGCACCAAAATCTTGATCCCAAATAGGAGCTACATCAAACTTAATTTTGTTTGGAATTACAGTTCTATCAATAAAGTAAGAATCTTCTAGTGGATAACCTTCGGTATACTTAGGTCTTTGTAATACAGCGTTAAGTGTAAGGAATAGATTTTCATCTGTATCGGTAACAACATCAGTATTGTCATCCCAATACAATTCAAACTCCTTAGTTTCACCGTCAATGTAATCTGGAAGAGATCTTGTTACAGATTCCTCTTTAATTACATCACTTAAATTGTCATGCAGTGAATCCATTGCAGAAATCACTGTAGTACATTCTTCTACAGGGAGGAGAGGATCACCAAGGATATTGTAGTTAGAATAAGATACATCGTTTGTCCAGTTACCAGATTTGTTAGGATTCTGTTTTGTTTTCTCGACAAGACCTCTACCTTCTGTTAGAATAGTATTAATAATACTGTGATAGGTATTCAAGGTGCTTTCTACTTCTGCACATACAGGTGTAATAGAATCAACCAATGCATCAGGATCTGTAGCAGGCAACTGATTTCTCATTGCTTGAATCATAAGATCCTTAGCATAATTAAATGTAGCAATTGTCTCTGTTAACTGACCAGTGATGTAGTATAATTCTTCACCGTATGGATACTCTTTCTTCTGGTAATATAGTTGTGCTGCATCTACAATCTTTTCATTACCACCAAACTTAAGATGGTAAACATAAGCATCTAGGATGAGACCAATATCTCTGCCACACTTAGTGGAAATAGAACCCCAGTTCAATGAAGGATATGCTGTTTGTGCCCAGTTTAGAGATTCTGATATAATGTATGCTCTATTGAGTGCAATCAGTTGTCCTGCCTTGTAGAACATACCAATGCTTTGACCACTCCATGAGAACGATGCCTGTGTAGTACCAGAGAATGATACAGGAACACTAACAGTTACGCCAGGTGGAACGCTAAATGTGTTTCCAGGATCGACGGCACCAGTGCTTGTAGGGAGAGCACCAGCAGATGCTGTGCCACTTAATGAAGTGGTCCCACTAGGAGCACCACCGCCTCCACCAGAGTTTGCTAGTGCTGAGTTGTTCAGTGTGATTTGAGTATCACTATCAATAGATACAATCTTTGTTCCTACAGGGAATGCTCTACCAGAACTTACAAATAAACCAACAGCAAGATTCTTAGTGCTACTAACTGTCATTGTAGTAGAACCTTGGACATAACTGATGTTAACATCAATCCAATCCCAGTTTCTGATAGCAAGTTTTGCTAATCTAGAAACATATTCAAAGATAGCAATAGAGTTAGTTTTATTATTCTGAATATACTGATAAGTATCACTACTATTGAAAATTTCAGCATAATCAATAGTTTTAATATTTCCACCAAATCTTAGGTCATGCTGATATGCATCTAAGATTGCTCTAATATCTCTTTCGTAATCATCTTGCTTGGTTGCCCAATCTAATGTAGGATATGTTGCTTTACCAAAACCAACTGCTTCGTTGATAATGAAATCTACATTTCTTTCGATTTGATTTGCAGCATCAATCCAAGTACCACTACGTTGGAAAATATTTCTAATTTTCTTGAGGTACTTTGTATTGTATTGATTATCCTTAAACTCAAAGATCTTACCATAGAAAGTAACACCCTTGTATGCAGAACCAAATTTAGTTCCTGGTCCTAAAGGTGGAGCAGAGAAAACAATTTGATCATTAGAAACAGTGAAAGCAACTCCTGGTTCTTGGATAACACCATCAAGAGTTACAATCATTCCTTTTGTAGATGCTGGGAAGAAAGGAACTCCTAAATTATTCAGAATTTGGAATGATGTAGTTCCCTGTAATCTACCATCTGTATCATAGTAACCATCAAAAGGTGCAGCAAGTGTAAACTCAAATGCACGGTTCTCATTGAACAAGAACTCACTAGGAGCAGCAGTACCAAATCCTTTACGGATTCTTTGGTTTTCTACTTTCTGTATAATCTGTGTAACAGTTCTTCTTGTATTCTCAACTGTGATCTTATTCTTATTAGGATCCCATAATTGAATAACACTAAAGTGTGATGCCTTTGGAGTTTCAACTGGCATCTCTGAACTTGCAGTAGATTCAACATCTACTTGTCCAAATAGTTTAAATCCTGCAGGGTGAGTGGTGGACTTAATAAGATCACGCCACTGTTCAATAGATGTTGCAGATTTAATTACATAAGAATAATCTTGATAGAAGAAACTATCCTGAAGTTTCTGATTGGATACACCCAATCTGCCTCTATCTGACTTATAGTATCCTAAGTTATCATAAAAACTATTAATGTCTTCTTTGAAGGTAGAAACAAATACTTTACTGACAATAGCATCTACAGGGAATCTCAAAGATTCGATTGCAATATTTTCACGAAGAATTCCTGATGTATTTGCAATCTTAAGTAAATTAGATCCTAATCTCCACTCAGTAACAACTCCTCGGAATACTTCTACACCATTAAGTTTCTGAAGTACAGTTTCACCAATGCTGAATTTACCATTGATGTTTTTAACAGCAATAATGTAGTTTGAATTGAAAGTAGAAGATACAGTTTTATCTAAGTGGAAAGCACCACCGTTAGTTGTGATGTTAACACTCTTAGGAACACCAATAGATGTACTTTCTGCATAAGCTTCTACATCACCTTCGATGATTACAATATCAGGTTTGAATGTATAACCTTTACCTGCATTATCTACAGTGATAGAAGCAATCTCTCCATTTCTACAAATGATATTGAAGGAAGCATCAACACCATCACCATTAGTGATTACAATTTTTGGATTTACGTAGTTTGATCCTTTGTTTGTGATATTAACACCAACAATAGTATTAGTTTTAATATCAAATTCTATATCAGCTGTTGCTCTATAAGATTCAGTTGGATCTACACCAATAATAACAGGAACTTTCTTATAGTTAAGTCCTAGGTTTATAATTTGCGTGGTATCAATCTTACCGATAGCGAACTGACCAGTAGTAGTATAAGAAATGGATCCAGAACCATCCCACAGAGGAGGACTGGTAACGTCATAAACAAAACGATTCGGGGTAACATAGATTAAATTCTTAGTTCCTTGTAGTGGGTCTGTTATAATCTTGAAGAAAGCACCACCAGAACTTACTACATTCTTTCTATCGAAATAATAGAAGTTAGTGAAATCAGTTCCTACCTTTGTTTGATAGTTGTTAGATGCGTCTCTATAACCAAAACCAAACTTGACATCAGTAAATGAACCTGCGTTGCCAGGTAGAATTGTGGTTTCTAGTTTCTCTACAGTAATAATGTTATAGTTGTTACTTGGACTAATATCAAAGTAAGTGCCAGTTAAACTAGAATGTGAAGTGTCAAACTTATACTTGTAGAATTCCTGTATGTTTAAATTAGGATTAGATACAAATGTACTATTATCTTCAGAGAATTCAAAATTGTATACAACGTCCTCTGCAGAACTAACAGAAACTAATCTCTTTGGATTACTGCTATCAAAGAAACTAGAACTCAATACTACTTTATTTGCTGTAGATGTAAGAGCAGAGTAATCATATACGATTTTAATTTTGTGTGTTACAGGATCGTATGATTGGATGTAACCAGAATTAGAACCATCGAAAATTTGGAAGTTATCAACAAAATTAAATCTTGGTTTGTATAGTTCTACTTCCTGACCATCAAAGTGATCTACATCCTCAGTATCTTCTTGTCCTCTGGATACAAATAGATCACTTCCAGTGATACTTTGAATTTGTAAGATCTCATTACCAATTTTAATAAGATCGTTATCAGAGAAACCATCAGTGTTGTCAACAGTAACTCTAGTGCTACCAGCAGCAATACCAACGTGTCCAACATATAGAGCAAATCTTGAAGTAGATTGTGATGCACCAGATCTTACTAGATCTTCATCTGCAACTCCAAGATAATCTCCTCTTGCATATCCAGAACCAGCATCCTGAATTTGCATGTCAGATACAATACCCTCAGCAGATACAGTAAAGGTAGCAGTAGCACCAGTTCCTGATCCACCAGTAAGAGGAACACTAGTATAAGTATCAGGGGTGTAATCTGCTCCACCATTAAGGATCTCAAAACGACCAATACCAGTAAAGTTGATACTTGTCTTTCTACTAGGTGGAATTAAAGTAGCTTCCTGATATAATCTCTTTCTTAGATAATAAGTTTTAGTTTTAGTAGCATCATCAGGATTAATATCGATGTCTACTTTATCACCAATACCTAATCCATGTGGTTCTGCTGTTTCAATCAGTGCAACACTTTGATTGACTTCAAATGGGTTGAGTCCATCACTAAGTGAAGTGAGTCGAACTAACTTAGTACCTGAAGTATTGAATAAGTCATCTGACTGTAGGAAGTAATCATCATCAATAATCCATGTACCAGTTAGAACTTTAATTTCTACTGTATTCTGTGATGATGTTCCTTCTAATACTTCTCCAGTAGCAATAGGTGCATTGACTCCATCAGTCAAACTTAATGTTGCACCCTTGGTGTAAGAACTTCTCTGATCAAGTAACATGATGAATGTCTTGATGGTTGCAGAGAACGTTCCTGTCTCATCAAACACACCATTGACATTTCTTAGTACAATTGTATTATCATTCTTTACTGTACCAACGATAGAACCAGAAGCACCAGATGATGGTTGATTCAGTGTATCGTCAGCAAACAGATATGCATTTTGAATAGTTGTTAGTTTTACAACTTTATCTTCTCTTGATTCTAGGTAATTTACATTCTTACCTTTAACAGATTTGATGATAGATTCAACTTCGGAACCTTCTGTTCCTCTATTATCAAAGTAAACCTGTGAGTTGATACTAAAGTTGGCAGAAGAATCTACTACGGTAACTTGTTCTACGTTACCTTGCTTTACTTCTGCAATCTGAGCAATGACGCCTTCGCCATTTCTCTGCATACCTGGTTCATAGAATTTCTTAGAATTCTTAGGAACATCATTTTGACTGATATTAGAATTGTAGTTACTATCAACTGGTAGAGAATAGAAATTCTCTCCTAGAAGGTATGGGTATTGCGGTACTTGATTGCTATCAATAGTAATGAAATAAGCATAAGTTCCTTTCGGAAAGTCGGGGGTAATGCAAAATCTTCCATTGTTTTCGTCTAAGGTGCCACTCCTGTGGGTATAGGTGTAGTCATTAACAAAAGACCCCAAGGGATACTTTGTTAATGATGGTCCTTCCTTACGTGTACCTTTCAATGCATAACTAGATGTCATCCTAACAATAGAGGATGTTGAATCTAGAGGGTCCTGATGACCAAATGGACCATAGATTGGGTTACCGTCATAAGCGAATCCAATAATTGGAGAGTGATTTTTTGTAGCGGGTTCAGTTCCCGAACTACTGATGTTGTCATTGAGAGCAACACGTAAAGCTTTAGGGTTAGCAGCATATCCATAACCGTACTCTAGTACATTATTATAATTTGGGAAGATGTAACCGTATTCGGTATCCAACTCATTTTCAATTTTATTAAATCTATTGAAGTTCCATTCCTTAAGAAGTGGGATACCAGTTGCACTATTACCAACTGGAATAACATCAACAACAACGGTATCTTGATTGTAGAAGTTACCTTCTCCAATTTTATCAAAACCAGTGATCTTTCCATCAGTATCAACAATGGATTGATATTCTGCAAATCTACCACGTCCTGCATTATCTCTAATTCTGATTAGTGGAGGTGCAGAGTAAAATTCACCAGGATTATCGATAACCAAACTGGTGACTTTACCACCAGTAACAATAGCACGAACAGATGCGTTACGTCCAGAGGTGATAGTGATATCAGGGGTTCTTGGGAACACATCATTAGTATCAACAATGATACGTTCTACAACTTGACCAGTAAGAATTGCTCTAGCTTTGTATGGAACTTGATCAACCAATACAAATGGAGGTTTTGAATATCCTGTTCCTCTGCTGTCAATCTTAATTTCTTCTAATTTACCAAACCTAATACTTTCTGGATCTTTGTATCCATAGAAAGGAACACCATTCAAAGCAATACCAACATCACGCTTAGGTGTTTTGTACTTCTCTGTAGTTCTGGTTGCTCTCTTTCTGATGATACGAAGGAACTTCTGATCTAACAATTCTTCGTTTACAGTCGAACCATCTAAAATCTTATGTGATGGATAACTAGAACTTGTGATATAATAATACTGATCATCTGCTAGAATAGCAGAAACGTTTGTAGATACTTCACTAAGGGAAGTTTCCACTGCAGGTAGCGTAGGGATGTCTACACTGGCACCAGTGTTCAACAACCATCTTGTGGTATTTGTACCAGTTTGTACAATCTTAGAGTCAGATGTCTCAAATCCTGGATTAGAAACTTGAATCTTGTCTCCAATAGCAGAATATGGTTGTGCATCAGATGGTAGTAGGTTGTATACAATACCAAATGTTAAGAGAGTAACACCAGTTCCCTTTAAAACTACTGGTTTATATACAGGAGTGTCAGTAGTATGAGGTACTGCACTTGCAGCGTCTCTCTTTTTGATGATAAACTGATCAACTGTCTTATCATCAAACTCAATTGTCTCATCACCAATTAAAACTGATCCTGCAAGATCCCAACCAATAGTTGAGAACACATTAATTCTATTCCCCGAGATCGCTGTCCCTGACAGGGGTTTGCGGAGCTTAGTTTTTGTAGATACACCAAATGTACCATTAACAGTTTCAGGTGCTAATACAATATTGAAAATTTGCTCACTGTCTGCTGTACCATCAGCAAATACATTGTCAACAACAGCATCAGCATAACCATACTCTTCTGTTGCTTCCTGTACAATCTTTGTACCAATCAAATCCTTAGGATTACCAGTAACAACCTTACACTTAAGTGCATAGATGTTAATCCAATCACTAGTAGATGATTTGTATGTGAAATCTTTTGGATTATATGTCTCAGGAACATCTCTAGTTGTATTAGAGATGATAGAATTGAAAACAAACCTGATAGATGCGCTTGTTCCCTTGGTTTTGTAGAACTGTCTGATGTTCTTAATCAGGGTTCTCTTGTCTACATCACCTTTTAAATACTTTTGTGGGAAAGATGCAAGATACTGTGACTCAAAACTCTTGATAAGAGCATAGAGAAATAAGTTACTTACATTGTGTACTACAGCACCAGAGTTGTGTGGTGCAGAATCAGTAGTAACAAATGTAGATTCCTCATACAAGTCACCTAGAGTTGTGTTACCACTAACACCTCTAGAACAATCACTTAGGGTAGTGTCAGTTCTTGTAGAGTAAAAAATGATTTCGTCGTCGATTCTAATGTAACCATTCTTCTCAGGAAATGAAGATGCATCCTGAAGAACGATGGTATCGTCGGAATCGGTAATAGTAGCATCTAGAATAGTATTCTCTTTAAGCAAGTTTTGCTCATAGAGATTGATGTCATTGTACTCTAGAAGATTATTGGCAATATCTAATGGTTGCCCAGAACTTTCCTGCGCCTCATAATACTTCTCTACAAATTTAGAGAAGAGAGGATATTCATCTACAATAAAGCTCGGAAGTTGCGACTCAATAAGAGTAGAAATTTTCTTGGTTCTGATAGCCATCTAAGTTACTCTTTGTATGCAATAAAGGATGAATTTGCTACATCAACATCAAGATACACCTCGCGAGATGCTTTAATGTCGTTTGATGCTGGTTTTACTCTAACTGAAATACGATTGTCAAAGAATGATCCCTTAATAATAGTCAGATTATGCATAATGGTCTCACCTTTTACATAATCAATCATGCCAACTTCCTTGTCAAGGACAACTTTTTCACCAGTTAAAGCATCTAGTCTATATAGGACAATTTTGCCATCATTATCTTCCAAATAGACATCAAAATTAGGGTATTCAGTAACTCTAAATGCGGTACTCGATAATACAGGATTGTCGCAATCCTTCTCGAATTCATTCTGGAAACAGATCTCGTAATACGTAGTAGAATTCAACTGTGGATAGAAATCCTTTCTCATCGTCACAGAAGTCAAGTTTGATGTAATCGCCTTGGAGGATTCATCAATGACACCTACTGCTTTACTGTGTCTGAACTTACCATTGAACTTCTCTGTCTCACTTCTCTCAATATAAGATTGTAAACTAGAAATTGCTTTTGATTGAATCTGTACAGGTGCTTCATCTGTCTTAGCACCATCATAGTAAATTTTACTCATCAATTCAACATATAGAATAGATGGATCAATGAGAACAGGTTCTACTGATGCAACACTATACTTCTTAAGTTCGGCAACAATATTCGATTTCGTTAATGATGTTAGGAATGCTGAATCCCTTGGTTTAACAGAAATGAATACTTTACCATATTCAGGTGGAACTTGATCTTCACCACCAAATACAATGATATCACCAACTGCAGGATAGATGTTACGAACAATAGCAGCATAGTCAGATGCAATGACTGCTCTGTTCTGTGTACCAAATGTCTTAGGTGCAGCAAACTTAACTTCCTGAATCGATTCTGCCTCTTCTCCACCCACTGCAGTGATGGTTGATAGCACACTGGTGTCAAATGCACCAGGAGAGATGCCTAGGTCGTTCTCTAAGACGCCTGAGAAGACAAACGTTCTAATCCCATTCGCCTCTGGTCCATTCGTCGTGATGTACTTTACAACGACTTGTGATTGATCTTCTAATTTCTTACCAATGACACCATCACCAAAGATTAGCTCATATCTCTGGTCATCAATCTCATTCAAGAAGAATACTTTGGAATCTGCTGTAATATCTAAAATGTTATCAGACAATAGATAAGGTTCACTAATAGTAGATCCACCAACAGCAACTTCTACCTTAATAGTAGATGCATCGATGTTTCTATTATCTAATACAAACCTTTGTGTCTTGTTTGCTTGGTTAACTGTAAATGTATTAGTGAGTAATGTTCCTTCTCTTACTAATACATTGTTAAATGTTGCCTGATTGTTAACAACTTGTGCTGTAACGTTAGTTGGCGATACAAATTGATAAATCTTGTTATTAAACGAAGCAACAAATCCTGTACCTTCCTTCAGAATCAGTTCGGTGTCAGATGTTGCTTGTGAATATTGAATATTAAAGGAGACATAAGCAGTTGCAGAGGTGTACGATCTAGGTCTGTACCCTAATTGCCTCGCAATGGACACTACGTTGTCTCTCAACGTTGCTGAATCAATGAATAACTCATTGACCGCCATATTAGTGTTAAACGCCGTATAGTACGTGTTATACGCTAGTACGTCTAGTAGGTTACTAAGGACCGAACCCTCAAAGTCATAGTCAGTAAAATCTGACTGCGATCTCATGTACTCTTTGAGAACCGTTTTGATATCCTTAAAATCGAGATTTGATATTTGTGCGTATGGCATTTATCGGGTTCTCTCTAATACAAAGTTGATCTGCTGCGGCGCATCGTCTCTGCCAATAATCTCAAAGTGAACCTCTACATTAAAACCATCCTGACGAATATCAGGGTTACAAATAACATCAATTACATCAATTCTAGGTTCATACTGTCCTAATACATTTGCAACCTCTGATTGAATGATTGCAGCACTAGCGTAGTCAAGGGGTTCAAATAACATCTCTGTTATTGCACTCCCTAATTCTGGATTGAATAATCTCTCACGTTTTTGTGTTAGCAAAAGATTCATAATCGATTGCTTAATAGCAGCCTTATCCTTGACCGACAATAAATCATCGGTCATAGGATGTCTCTTAAATGTGACGCTTAAATCTTTAAACGTCTTGAAGGTCTGCATTACAGAAAGATACGAAGCTATTTGTATTTATTCACTTCCCGCAAAATCCGTCTGCCCATTCTTCGTTCGTATCAAACAACTCACCTTCTTGCATATCTTTTCGCTTGCCCGCTCGGCGCAGGTATTTGTCGCTTTCTACCTCGGTGATCAGGGTCATACCAGATTCTTTGAAATCTTCTGATTTATCAACTCTGCTGTTGCCCATTTTCGGTCTCCGTCCGTGATTTTCGTTCAACATATCTATTTAACTCAACCGCGACCCTGACCACGATAACGCTTCTTCGCTCCGTTACGTGATGTCGCAGAAAGCTTCGTGTGTTGCCCACTTCCCTGACGACTCTTCTTGGGACGTGATTCGATCATCTGCTGACCTGCTGATCCGACTTTTGCTTTTGCCATGTTTTTTATTCTGAAAGGTTTGAACCAATTACTATTGTAGGATGTTGGAACGGTCCTGTCAAGGGTCTAGGTGAACCTCCTAACAATAACTGTGCATCATCACCAGTGACTGCTGGTAACCTGCCATTGACAAAGACAGTTTTGTTAACCTTCGGTTCAATCCTCCTTACACCTGGTTGGCAAGGTGCAGGAATGAGTGGGTTAATCTTCACACCAGACACAGGAGCAGGCACAGAGAGGTTATCATAGATCATTAAGGGATTTCCCCCTATGACAACAGTAGAGGGTGTTGGTGTCCCTCCTAGGGCAAGTGGAGGATATAAACAGTTTGCATCTGTACTCGCAGTATCAACTGTCTCTGGTCCTACTAGATTAGGCATACTAATATCCTACTGATTGTGAAATCTTTACAAGGTCTCCCTTGATACCCTCCACATTGTTATGTAAGTAGTCCAATGTCTGAGAGATCGTTTCATAATCCTCAGAATCAGGACGGTGATACATCAAGGTGGGGCGCTCCAATTGCGATATCCGTTGGTCCAGGCTCGTCAACCTCTCTGACTGCCATAGGAGTGTCCTCTCCAACTCGTTCAATCTCTCCAGTAACTCTTCCATTGTTTTGATCTCCTCTCATGAATGCATTGGACGCACGACTCTCAAACTCATCGCAGAACTCGTCGAAGTTCTCTAAGATTTTATCGTAGTCACTATAGTCAACTTTTTGGGGCATTTTTTTGCTGGGAAAATTTTTTGGATTTCAAGGTTTTGAAAAATCCATTTTCAAAATATATTTATCGGTCGTCTGGATACTTTTGTAGGTTAGGGGAGTCATGCGTTTTTGGTAACCGCTTGGCGCTTCGCGACCACATAAAAAAGGGGCATATTACTGCCCCCTGTCCCCTCGGACTGTGCTCTAGAATTCCTGCATCGCCTCGACGATCTCGCAGCGGTTGACGCTTTGGTCATCCCATGCCACGTTGTCGCCTGTGGTCATGTTGTCGCAGTTGTGCATGCAGCGGATGAACTTGTCATAGGGTGACTCGCCTGCCTCTGCATACTCGACGCATGCCTTAGCGGTGTTGTAGAGGAATTCATCGTTGCCCATCCACAGTGCCACGTTCCAGGTCTCGTAGTTTGTCCAACCGTTGTAGGTGGTGTCTTCGATCTGGGTTTGGTATGCAGTGGTCATGTGTGGTGTCCTTTGTTTGGTATGTTCTTATTATAGGGGGTGAGCAGTGCAGTGGGGGTTATGCTGTGACACTTTCCCGACTGGCACCCACGAGCTTGTATCTGTGCTCTGGGTTGCGTTGCTGTAGCTCTGCCCACTTCATAAACGCCCTGTCATAGGTGGAGGGGGGCCAGACGGTGGGGTGCCAGTCCCCTTCCCTCATCCATTGGATCTTGATTTTAAACATGTGCTCAGTGGCGATCGGAAATGTACCAGGTGCCCCATGCTTGGGTGCGGGGTGCAGGTTCGAGACCTTGGCGCACCCTGTCGCGATGGATTGCCTCTGCCTGCATCTGTGCTCTGATGCTGTCCATTGCTGCCTGCATGACAGGGGAGGGGTTCTCGCTGTGGAGGAAAATCCCGTCTTCGCTTTTGGTGAGTTTGGTTTTGTTCATGTCCTTATTATAGGGGATGAGGGGGCGTTGTCTATGCAGTGTGGACCAGTTCGTCCTCTGTCACACGGATCCACCTCATGGCGTTGCCATTGGCAGGCACCTTCCATATGATGGACTCGACGCCTGAATACCTGGCGAGGTTGTAGGCATGCTCGATGTCCGTTGCCCAATCGCATCCCCATTGATCGAACTCACCAAAGAATGCGGGTTGAACTGCGTAGGTTGCTTTCATGGGTGCTTTGCTTAACTTCCTTAATTATAAGGGCACAGTCCCGAATAAGGGTTGCCCACTGTGCCAGATCCTCAACTGGTTTCCGCCGTGCAGACTGATCAGTCCAGACCCCATGAATTGGGGTTGTATAAGATGCCATGGTGTGGTAGTATGTGTGCACCAGGTGGCGGCCGCCTGGTTTGTAACAGATAAGGGGGACAATCTGCCCCCCTTGGTGAACT
>Ga0160423_10003631_pt1 | contig 12806 bp, 10 predicted proteins | sample CRUFie14St8metaG_FD_108191 | JGI IMG/M metagenome (GOLD analysis project Ga0160423, IMG submission 108191) | Marine microbial communities from the Costa Rica Dome - CRUD Field 142mm St8 metaG | ecosystem: Environmental > Aquatic > Marine > Oceanic > Photic zone | place: Costa Rica: the Eastern... | reverse complement strand
TCTCAGTGGGACGTATTTTTGTTCAGGAGCTGCCATTAACAATACCCGCAATGACAAAAGGCCTCTTTTTCTGACCGCAGATCATTGCGGGATTACTTTGTCTAATGCTGCAAGCATGTTGGTCTACTGGAATCACGAGAATAGTGCCTGTCGGACTCGAGGGACTTCTGCCAATGCGAGCGCTGGGAACGGGCCAGTCAATAATTTCAATAGCGGAGCGAGATTGCGCGCAACGTTTGAGGCTTCCGACATGACCCTCGTCGAGCTCGATGATCCGATCGATGAGGATCATGGAGTGTTCCTTGCGGGCTGGTCCCGCGCTGGGGTTCCTGAGCTGGCGGTGGGTGTCCACTTTCCCAAAGGATCTGAGAAGCGGATCAGTTTTGACTTTGATGAGCCGCGCGCGACGAATTATTTAAGCTCAGAAGAAGATAATGGGGCCACTCACTGGAGGATTGTTGGATGGGAGCTCGGTTCAACTGAGGGCGGTTCTTCCGGGTCGCCGATGTTTGATCAGAATGGGCGGATCGTGGGGCAGCTTCATGGAGGATATGCCGCCTGCGGTAATGATCGGTCAGATTGGTATGGTAAGTTGTCGCGTAGCTGGGAGGGAGGGGGGTCGCCAGGTTCAAGACTGCGTGATTGGTTGGATCCCGATGGGAGTGGGGTATCTGAACTCGACGGTATGTTCCTGAGGGATCCTGATGGTAATGATCCGGTGGGCCCTCCTGCGCCTCCTGTGATTGGGTCTTCACCTCAAGATGCGATCTCCCTCGGATCGGTAGCGGCGGGGCAATATAGCTTTGATACGAGAAACTCTGCCGTGGCCGATACGGAGTTGGGGCTTTACGACTCATCTGGTATCCGGATGGGGTCCAATGACGATAGCGTGCTGGGAAGAGGGAGCCTTTTGACAGGGGAACTAACTCCTGGAACCTATTTTCTCGCAGCTGGTTCCTATGATACGGTGTTCAGTCAGAACGATTTTGGTGTGGTCGCCCCTTCAGGAATCAGTGATTCAATCACGCTCAATGTAGGGGCTGGGGCATTTAATCCAGATGCTGATATTTTGGCTACGGCGACGGGAGCAGTGTCCTCAGGAGCGATCTGGTTTTTTATTGAAGTGACTGAAGCAGTCCCTGAACTCGCGGGAGAAACTCCTGAACGGGCAATTCCCTTAGGAACAGTTTCAGGAGGGTTGCTCAGTATCGATACTTCGGGGTCGTCGATAGGAGATACCGAGCTGGGTGCCTTTAATAGTTCCGGTGAACTACTGGGTTCTAATGATGACAGCGTCCTGGATTTGCAAAGTGTTCTCTCTGGAGAGCTTCCCGCAGGGACCTACTTTATTGCTGCGGGAGCATGGAATGCCAGCTTTGGGAACAATTTTGAGGCCGCAGCACCAGCGAACCAGCCATCGGTTACCGTTAATGTTCGTCGGGGTAATTTTGACCCTGCGACCGAGGTTGTCGCAACTGCGAGTGGCGAAGTCGCTACGGGGGTTGTCTGGTTTTCCCTCGAAGTTACCGAACCTGTTCCCGAGCCGGTGGGAGATACTCCCGCCACGGCACTCACTCTCGGTCCGATCCGTGCGGGGGTGGTCAGTATCGATACTGGGGGCTCCGCGGTAGAAGATACGGAAATCGGTCTTTATAACGCCTCCGGCGAACTATTGGCGACAAATGATGATAGTGTGCTGGGCCGGGGTAGTCTTCTTACCGGAGAACTGGCGCCGGGGAGGTATTTTCTTGCAGCAGGTTCCTATAATACGGTGTTCAACCAAGGAGATTTTAGTGTGGTTGCGCCCTCAGGTATCGGTGATGCGATCACGGTCAACCTCCGGGTTGGTCCATTTGATCTGGCAACCGAACCTACAGCGACCGCGGAAGGGCAGAACCGCAATGGTGCGCTCTGGTTTGTTATAACGGTTGAGGAAAACGGGCCAGGAGACTTGAATTCCGATCTCGATAATGACGGGCTGTCGCTCGGTGCTGAAATTACGGCAGGGACGGATCCCTCAAATCCGGATAGTGATAGTGACGGATGGAATGACGGTGATGAAATTAACCTCCAGTCCAGTCCCCTTGATGCTGCAGATCGCCCTTCTTCTGTCCCGGTCTTCACGGCGACTCCGGGCATAATTTCGGTGGCCTTTGCCTCCCGGTCCGGCCGCACCTATCGAATCGAACAATCTACCGATTTGGAGAACTGGATTGTCCTGGAAGGAAAGATTACGGGCAGGGGTTCCGTGGTGTCCCGGGACATTCCCGTTGAAGGTAGTCGCAGGTTTTTCAAGATCTCTGAGGAGTAGGGGCAAGGCTTGACGATGGTTACAGTTCAAGGTCCAAAGCGAAAGATTTTGGAACCTCGAGGGCGCAAACCAGCTTGGAATGTGCGGAGACATAGGAAAAACCATCCGTATGACGCAGGGCGACCAAAAGCAAAGAGTAAGCAATGATTCTCTCTGGGGTCCGACGAGGCGATTAGCAAACTGGAGGCAGAGGTATGAGTCAGCTGCTTAGCAAAGAGGTATATCGCCAAAGTAGGCCTCGCGAGGACCCTGCGAACCGAACTGTGGATAAAATTAGAGGTCGCGAAGATCGTTCAAAATTAGCGCGAAACTACGAGGTGTATTTTAAGAGTATGCGACTCCTTTATTGGACCATCGGAGTGGGAATCGGTATGGCGCTCGTTGGTGCTATCATCATAAAAAACAGACAGTGACCCCGTGAGCGTGGGGGGAGGCTTGGTTTTTCCTCGGGTTAGCGTCTTTCCACACTGGTCTCTGAAAATCTACGAGCTCCCTTCGCTGATCAACTGCCTTCGGTTTTTAGATTGGTTTTTCGTTTCAGCAGTTAGCAAGATCTCTGCATGGTTTTTGTAAATCTACAACTAAGGATAAAAAAAGGGCTAGAGTCTGAATTTATCGAGGAACTCAATGTTTTGCTGAAAGAAACGAGGGCCTATGAGGGCTGTCATGCAGTTTACTTCATCCAGAATCAGGATGATCCAAGCAATCTTGAGTTTTGTAGTAAGTGGGATTCGAGACAGCATTATGAAAATTATCTGCAGTGGAGAATAGATAGTGGTATTCTAGAGGATGTTTCGAACAGGTATGGAGACGGAGACCCTGTATGGCGCTACTTTGATTTGGTTTCTGAATTCTAGACCAATTTCCTCGACCAATTCAGGTTTCCTCATTTGCTATAGTGACATTTCGTGGTGGCGAGCTGCACTCACAAACAGGCGGCAGGTTGCTGCTGCCGTGTTTCGGTTTGGGGCAGAGTAATGGGGTCTTTTATAGTCGAGTAATTTAGTAGAAAATTCCGTTTGGACTCATAGTTCATCCGATGATTCTCGAGTAGATACTTAGATAAATCGTTACTTAAGATTTTGTCTTCTACTCGCAGCTTCATAGCCCTGCAGAGAGTCAATCGGGACAAGAATCATCATCGCATATGAAATCTTTAGACAGGGTGGCAGAGTCCTTTTATGGGTTCTTCAAGGAAGGGGTTTTTACCCCGGCAATCGACGACATCTCTGCACTGACGATGGAAGAATCTTATGAGTGCCAGAGTATTTATCAGGCGCTCCGATTCTCGGACGGAGACGAGTCCTTCGGTTATAAGGTTGGCTGTACGAGCGCTGCCATTCGTGAGCAATTTGGATTTAATGATCCTATTTGCGGTTGTCTGATAACCCCGGGGCTTATTCACGAGGGAACACCCCTCAAGGCAAATCAATATCATTCGTTAGCCATCGAACCCGAATTTGTTTTCACCCTTGCGCGGGATCTTTTGGATGAGGATATTTCCGACAATAAGTTGCTGGATGCGATTGAGTGCATACAACCGGGGATAGAGCTGCACAATTACGTCTACCACTACCCACAGCCCACCCGGCAGGAATTGATTTGTTCAAACGGGATTTTTGCCGGATTGATTGTAGGCGATTCAAAGGTAAGGGCGCGGGACATAGATTGGAAGTTCGAGGGGGTGACAGTCTTGGTAAATGGGGAAGTGGTGGCGTCGGGAGTGGCGGCTGACATTATGGGAAGCCCGCTTAATTCCCTGCGATTTCTTATTAGGCATCTCCGCGAAAGTGGGAAGGTGCTAAAAGCTGGCGAGATGGTCATACCCGGGTCGGCAACAGAACTGATTTCAGTCGGCGCGGGAGACGAGGTTACTTGTAGCTTTGCCAATGCGGGAAAGATATCCACGAGTTTTGGTTAGACAGAGACATGCTCTGCTCGAGTCGCGCTGTCTTTTCGGGTAATGCACGTACTGGTGAAATCTGAATGATTTTTTCTTTGGAATATACGGAACAGATGGACTAGATGGATCTGCACTAATCCGTCATGAAATCTCGAAGACACTTTATCAGTTTAAGTGGTTTGTCTGCCCTGGGTTGCATGGGAAAATCCTATGCAGCTGAGACTGCCAAGGGACCGTTTATCCATGGTTTCAACTTTAAATTCAAAAAAGGTGTTCCTGAAGGGGAAGTCGCATCTTTGATGCAGGAATTGGCTGGCCTGAAAGGGAAAATCCCCGTTCTCAAGGAATTCTTTATCGGCAAAAATATCGCCAAGAGAACTCATGGGTTCCAGTATGGTGAGATTGCGGTCTTTGATAAGAAAGAGGACCTAATGCTCTATGAGAAGCATCCTGAGCATCAAAAACTGGTCAAAAAAATTCTGCCTCGACTAGAAATTGGGAATGGAATGGATTTTTTTCCGCTCGGGAAGACGAAGACAAAACTTGGGGTGGCGAGTTACAAGGGTCATTTCGTTCATGCCTTCAATTTTAAATTTAAGGATGGAGTCTCGGAGGAGGAAATGGCTGGCTTGATGAATGAGCTAGCCAGCCTGAAAGACAGGATTCCGGTTCTCAAGGAATTAGTGGTTGGAAAAAACGAGGCGCATTGGCATAGAGGATTTCAATACGGGCAGATCTCCATTTTTAAGAAAAAAGAGGATCTGATAGCCTATGATAAACATCCTGAGCATACAAAGTTGGTGCGTAAGATTGGCCCGAAGATTCTGGGTGGACACACCATGGATTTTATTCCCATAGACGCATGAGTTTTAAGTCACTACTTTGAGATTAAAATTTCGTCCCGACCACTCTCATGAGTCCCGGTTATCGGGAAACAAACACGGGTCTTGTGGCGCCTTTGGGCGTGAGACTAGGGCCTTTTCTCGGACTGTAAGGGTTTGCCATCAAAAACCTTACTTCCTTGCTTTGTCCTTTGGGTTTTCCGCGCACTGAATGACGGCGACTTCTGCACTACAATTCGTCCTGTTTTTTGGTTTGAGATGAGTAACGCGTATACGGACACTCTCGTTTGCCACATGTTGATAGACGGCAAGATTAACCTCCGCACCCGTGGTTCTGCCCTTGCGGGCTACAAGAATCATGTCCTCTTGCCTCAGCTTTTGAGTTCTCCAGGCGGATCCCAACTTCTTCTTCACAACAGCTGAAAACTCTTTTGAGCTAAGCGCTGTCCGGAAGTGGAAGATGGCTTTATTGCCGCTCACCTCCTGTTTCTCCAGCATTGCGCCTGGCAGGCCTAGGGAGAAATCTGGAGCAACGAGGTCCTTGGCGGCTCCATAAAGAGTTAGAGAAAATAGACCTAACAGGACCAGTTTCATGACTCCCTTGGTATACACAAGGGTTCTGCAGGCAAGTACAGAGCCGATGGAGTTGAAGGCGTGTGCTAACTTTATCTCTTCCTATTCCAACTCGCTCTCAATGAAAGCCAGTACAAGATCAATAAGTTCTTCCATACCGGAGGGGAGATCCTCTTCGATCGTCGCGAGATACTCTGCCTCGGTTTCGCTGTAGTCGTTCCGATCGGGGCTGCAGCTTCCACACCAACGGCTTGCGTTAAGAGAATCGACCAATGCCGTCGCACCAATGAGATCAAAGGAGCTGATCACCCGCTGCTGATCGATTTCGCTTTGCCAAAACTCGTGCAGGCAATCCTCGCTTTCGAGGATCGGAATAATTTCGTAGACATCCATTAATGCTCGTTCCTCGCGATTGAGAGCCCGTTCTGCCGCCTCGAACTCCAGGCGTTCGATAAGCACCTCCACCTGATCTGGCCAGTTTACGGGTTCTGGAGTTAACATCGCAAGGAGGGTCTAAGATTCCCACGCAACTATGGCAAAGGAAATACACACCCGGTTGTAGCGAAATCATAACGGGAGTACAGAATCAGGCGATCAGAGATAAAGTTCATCGTCGCCAGTTGAAATATCGTCCTGAGGCCATTTGCTTCTCAGGCGCTAGTGGTGTGTGCTGTTATGGAGGCGATATTTTTCAACGAACTTCAAACGTAAACCAGAGTGCTGTCCCAGTAGCCAATATCCCTGTTTCACGTCCGCCTGGAAAGTTCAGAACGAACTCTCCTCCTGCTGAGTCGATGGTTGCGACCGAGAAATTTTCACCGAATGTGGTATTATATCCTCCAAGAGCTATATAGTATCGCCCGGGAACAAGTTCTTCAAACGCCAGGCGGCTGGTAAGAATCTGTAACTTATTGGTAAGCTCAGTGGTATCGTCGTTCTGAGCCACCAGGGCTCCGCTCCCGTCGTAGAGACCAAGTTCCGTATCAAAAGAGGAGCCAAGGGAGTCGATAATAAACCCTCTCCAGTCTGCACTGAGTGTTCCGAGGTTTAAGGAATCGGGACCTGACAATCCAGGCCCTCCAGTGGAGGGCTCGCCGTCGTTCTGGCCCACATTGAAGCGAAAGAAGGCGGAGTTTTCCTCGGGTCTGAACTCGAGGCAGATGCTGCCATCTTTCACTGAGACCGAGGAGGGACTCACCATGAAAGGGGCAAACGATTCCATATCCGGCGACTCAAAAATATTAAAATTCAGCTGGACGTTCCCTTCCTGATTCAAGCCCACAGTATACCTCACCGACATCTCACGAATCTGATCTTCGGTGAACCGTTGATCTCTTTCCATGATTGCGGTCTCCAGTTCCTCCTCGAGTCTGGAGATTCGAGGGTCGGGAGTATTCCAGATAGCGGAGCTAAGATCAGTGTCACTGAGATTACTCGCAGATAGGTTGGCCCGGCTCAGGTCGGCCGCGTTGAGAACTGCTCCCCGGAGATCTGTTCCGCTGAGGTTGGCAGCGACCAGAAGCGCACCAGCCAGATCGGTATCGCTCAAGTCAAGACCCGAGAGATTTGCTCCCCGCAGATCGACATTGGGTCCAATTTCAAACGTGGTATTGCCCGCCCTGACGATTCCGGTCCTCAGCCCTGTTTCCGGATCCGCAGATTGCTCAATCCACTCGGAGTATGCCGGAAGAAGAAACAGCATGAGGACAATAGTAATAAGGGTGCTTTTGGTCATTGTACGGGAGAGGTTTTAGAGTCTACCTTTGCAAAGAATGAAGAAAATCCAGTGGGAACTACTTTAAGCGAGCCCCGTGCACAGGCGGATCGGAGCGGATTGGTATCTAATATAAGATAGCATTCGAGCGATGACGCGCTAAGGGATTGCAACCAACCAGTCGGAAATAGATTGCGGTATTTCCTGCATGCGCTGTGTGAAAACAAATACTAAGGGGCCCTTTTTTACTCAACCAAAAGGGAGAACCAGAGCGGTCCGCTCGCATTAACTCCAGAGCTGCTAAGGGCGATAGGCGCAGCATTATTTTCTCCACTTATCACATTAACGGTGAAGGCGTCGGTGATACTAGGCGGCGCAACCACGCTGAAGCCATCCGGATTAAAAGTAGTGTTATAAGCGCCGGTTGCGATGTAGTAGGTTCCTGGCGGAAGAGCAATGGTGATCCTGCTGAGAAGTCCAAGGTCAGTAGCATCGTCATTTTCGGCGATAAGGTTGCCTTGCGCGCCGAAGAGGCCGATCTCGGTGTCCCCAACAGCAGAGCCCCTGGTATCAAGGACCAGTTCGCCCGATGGAATTCTTCCGAGACTAATCGCTTGCTCTTGACTACTCCCATCACCAGTAGGAAGGGCAGGAGGAGGAGTCTGGAAAACCTTATAAAAGGCTTCTGCTTCGATAGCTGCATCATCTACTACAAGAGAGGTTTCTGAACCTGGAGCTGCCTGAATATCCGTGAGTATGCGCGGCCATGTCGCCGGGTCCGCACTGAGTTCGGTGCTTTTGGCGATCTCAAAAAACTGACCGGGAGCAGATTGCCAAGTCAGTTGGGTGCTATCTCGTTCCGCATCGTGGCTTACCTCAATAAGCTTCACTTCAGGAGTCACCGTGTCCACTGCATTGCTACCTCCGATCGGGTGGACCGGCGGGCTGCCACGGTCAGTGTCACCTAGGGCGACGATCCCGTTGATTCCAGGGCCACTGATGCCGACGTCATACCAGTCACCGCCAGCCTGCTCGCCGAAAACGTTGTCGAACGGAAACATGCCAGGAGTCGTAATGGTGAAGGTTGTTACTTGGTTTTGTGGGCAGCAGTTGTGCTGCGCCGTGACCTGTCCGTCCACGGTATCCATGATGAAGAAGTTGGTATCATCAGCTCCGAGGTGGATGTTGTAGGTGCCCGGGGAGAAGCTCGACATGTTGAGGTATCCGTTAATGCGCACCGTGAAGTTCTCCCCACCTCCGTCGAGCCATGGACGGTTCCGGGTAGAGATCTGATCGCCACCGACACCGTGACTTGCGAGAGGTTCAATGCCATCGAAGGAACGAAGTGGGTTCGGAATACCTGAGACGTGGACGTTGTAGTTGCCCTCGGCCTGGTTGTTGAATATCACCCCGCCGGCGTAGTGGTTCTCCTGATAATTTAAGCCGGTCTGGGTAAGGTCGGGGATGTAGGATCCGGGAACGAATTCGTTGATCGGAATGAAGGAAGGCTGCACTACCGGAGCCGGCGGGCCGCTGGTCGCATCGTTTGGATCAAAGTTTTGTTCAATCTCGAACCTATCGCCAGAGCCGTCCCCATCGGTGTCGGGGAGCGTTGGATCGGTTCCAGTATCATTTGCGTCTACGAAGGTCCCGGTCCTGGTCTCTACGCCATCTAGTAGCCCGTCTCCATCGGTGTCTGCGTTGGTAGGGTCAGTGTTAGAGGAAGTCATGGAAGAAAGGGAGACGCGCTCTCCGGTCGAGGAGATTAAGATCTCCTGTACTCCTACGCCGTTAAATCCATTCACAAAAATATTGAAATCGTTAATCTGGCTAACGAGGTCTGTGTTAAAATCAATTTCCTGGTCGGGAACCAAGGTGTTGAAAGCGAGCAGGGGGTCGGAGAAGGTAAACTCCCGGCCGGCACTTCTCAGGGTAAGTGTGGTGCCCGGGACAGACTCCCGGAAGCCGATTGATGGTGGGTTGGAGAGGCTGCCCGCAGGGAAGGAAATAGTCCCGGTGACAGCATTGGACCAGTTAATTTCAAAGACGAGACCCGCCTCAGCACCGTCTGGGAGCCCATCTGCGTCGGTATCCGGGTTACAGGGATCGGTCCCCAGGTCCAGCTCCGTTCCATTGGGTATTCCATCTTCATCAGGATCCGCGTCGGCATCGGCGATATTCTTGTCCAGACAGCTATATTGATCTTCAATGGAGTCGGGAATACCATCTCCATCGAGGTCACTGGGTGGTAATGAGATCGAGAAAGTAAACCATTGGACGCCATTAGGTGGAGCCTGTCCGCTGATTGGTTGCTCCGAACCAGCAGTCAGAATGAAGTTGCCCGGAGTCGTGGAGTTGCTTTGAGCAGCAAAATCATCTCCGAAAACCGTGTTATACTGGCCGACCGCGACGAAGTAAGTGCCGGGCGTCAGATTGGGTGCATTGATTGCACCTTGGCGAGTACCATCGGGCAGATCATCGTTTTCCAGTATCAGGTTGCCTTCAGAACTGTAGAGGGCAATTTCGGTATCAATAGAGGACCCGGCAGTGCTCAACTGCAGGGGACTATTGCTGTTGCCAACCAGGCCAAGGGCCACCGCATTTATGGGAGGGCCCGTGGCTACCGTGCCTATCGTAAAAGTATACCAAGTGATTGAACCGGGACTAACACTACCAGACACGATCGGATCAAATGGTGGAGCGCCACCACCGCCCGGAGTGTTTTCGCGGCTTGGGGTCAACAAGTAGCTGCCGGATCCGGTTGAGGTAGTAGTGACCTCAAACCTTGAGCCAAAGACAGTATCAACCAAGCCGACGGCAAGATAATAACGACCTTCGACTGGCGAATTCCAAGTGATCCGACTGTCCCTATTGACCGGCCAGAAAATATCGTCATTTTGTTCGAGGACGTTGCCCCTTGAGTCGTAGAGTGCAATCTCTGTATCCGGCGGAAAAAAATTGATCCCTCCTCCCAGACCACTTGTCTCAAACCGCACGTAGCCCCAGTTTACCTGACCAAGTGACCCGAGGTCTCTCGGATTTACAGGGGGGGCTTGAGAAAGGGCCTGAACTGAACTCAAAACCAAAGCGATTAGGATCCCAAGCTTAGCGGGACGAGTCAAGCAGGGAAGGCTTCGGAAAAAAACAAGGAACATGGACAATAATTGATTGGTGCTTCAGGCATATAGTGAATTTATCACTATTCTCTTTCAAGCCTGTTCCCTGAGACTGAGGAGGTAGATCGCTGGTGGCTTAAAGGCAAGGCGAGGAGGGAATCGTTGATGTTGCCGATGTCAGAGTCTCAAAATATCTTCTTTCAGACGTGCTGGGAATCGGGGAGGCTTTCGTCCAGCGCCCGGAAGGTCATACTAGTGAAAACATGAAAATTACGCCGTTTATGGCTGTCGCACTAGTTGCCTTTTTGTCGTCCTGCGCCTCTCCAACATCCAGTTTATCCGTGGCCCAGTTAGAGGGAACCCGCTCAGCCCGGCAGTTGAAGAGTGCGGAATCCTACCAAAAGCGAATGAGTGACATAAGGTCAGCTCACAGGTTCTGGGGTCCTCAGGCATATGAAACGCGTCGGGAGGAGATCGACAGCGCCCGTGCCCTGCTGTTGAACTCTGTCCATTCTGATTAGTTACTCTTCTCTCGCAGTATAAGACTGCGTCAAAATAGGCACAATGCCCACAGCCGGCCCCGAATGCGGCACTGGATCCCGCTCTGACTACTTGGTAGCGACCCACTTCGGGACTTCTCCATCGCCTGTCCGTTCGCCGCCCAGCACCCAGCTCAGATTGAAGCTCGCTGCAAATGCTCCCTCGTGACGGAAGGCCTTGCCGCCTTCAAAAAGAATACAAATCGTCCCCTCGCTGGCAGTGCCGGGGCGGCCTGTGGTCAAGGAAGAGTAGGCACTGACCGGCTTGTAGACCGAACGCTTGATAGGCCAGGTCTGGGCTTTGTCGAAGCTGGCCCACACGGTGACATTTTCCCGGGTCCCTCCCGGAGTGTCGCAATTGCTGTAGATCAGGATGTCACGGCCTTTGACCGGGAGGCGCACCAGCCCGCAGAAGGTCCCACCGGTGTTTCCAAGGGGGCCATCGGGCAGCACAGTTGAGATCTTAAGGTCCTTCCAAGTGTGGCCGCCGTCCTCGCTCCAGGCTTCCCAGCGCATGGAAGGGTTGACGCCCGGAGGATCGAGATGACGACGGGAGGTATAGTAGATGCGCCCGTCCCAGAGCTCCGCGACCGCACCTTCGCCGGTTCCGTTGGCCGGAAAAGGATTGCTCGTAGTCCAGCTCTTCCCGCCGTCATCGCTGTAGATGGCGGTATTGTACATCTTAGCGTGGTGGGGTGGGTGATCAGAGACCGAGTAGTCTCTGGCTGGACGCAGAAGGCGTCCCTTGTGTTTGCCGTGCCTCAGAGTAATGCCGTGTTCGGCCACGCCCATGGAGGGAATGTTCCCATTCTTGTCTGGCTTGATGCGGTGCTCGTCCTGCGGTTGCCAGCTTTTACCGTGGTCTTTGCTGCGATAGATCGTGAGGGTGGTTTCGTCGGGCCAGAAGCCCACGTAGCGGTCCTCCACGAAGGCGAGGATATGGCCGCTTTTTTCATCAACGGTCACCCCGCCGCCTTGCCATCCCGGGTTGGCGATGGTGGTGAGCTCTGCCCACGTCTTCCCGCCGTCCTCGCTCCGGCGCACCACCAGTCCCTTTTTCCACCAGTCGCCTTGTCCACCGGTCGCTCCGTAAGTCGCAACAAAGGACCCATCCATCGCGGTCACGATATTGGGAAGACGCCCCCCGCCGCGCTTACCTTCCACTCCGCCGGAAAAGAGTTGGGCGATCTGGAAGCGCGGTTCGCTCAGGAACGGTGCAAGGGGACCCTCGGTGGGTTTTGCGGTAAGGTCGCCCACAGCGAGACTGGACAGGAAGAGCAGGAAGGATCTTGGGCAGAGTTCCATTGGGATTACATGCGCACCGTAGCGACGATTTTCAAGCGTTCATCCTGATTCCCTCGTCTCTTTTCAGGACCAGTAACCGGTAAGCGTTGCCGTTCTTCAAAATGTCCTTAATCCCGGGATTGAGATCGCTCATTCCACTCTAAAGAACTTTCATCCTGCTAGCCTATACAATCCGACGACGGGCAAGTCATTGCAAAAAGGCCTTATCTTTGTAAGGCGACTACCGACGCGCGGTTAGCAAGCACGGGGCTTGTGGCTAACGGGTGCGGCGTGGGCTAGTCCTCATTTTCCGGCTGGATTTTTTCCTCTTCTTGATTGCTGGATTCTTCGAGAACCCATTGCGTTCGTGGAAGAGGTTGAGGTGCAATAGGCGGTTTGCCCCCCATCTCCCGCCTCTTCGCCATTCTCCAACATACCACACCGATCACCACACCGATTACGAGAACTGCAATGAGGATCAATCCCGGATTAGCTACGAAAATGGCGGCAATTATTATGGCGTA
>Ga0160423_10003630_pt1 | contig 12808 bp, 18 predicted proteins | sample CRUFie14St8metaG_FD_108191 | JGI IMG/M metagenome (GOLD analysis project Ga0160423, IMG submission 108191) | Marine microbial communities from the Costa Rica Dome - CRUD Field 142mm St8 metaG | ecosystem: Environmental > Aquatic > Marine > Oceanic > Photic zone | place: Costa Rica: the Eastern... | reverse complement strand
GAGAACTGACGGTAGAGATGTACTGAAGATAATTGATCAAAAAGGAACCTTGTATTGCAACCTCAAAGGTGTTCAATATGTTGGCCTTAATCGACGGTTGTCATGGGATTGGACCAAGATGTTGGAAGTTCGTAGCAAATACGGCACGACTACTACGATGCGAATGGTCGTCTCCAATCGTCAAAAAATTTCAGGTATTTCTCTATCGGTGAGTTATCCTATTTTCGTTCAGATTCTGGAGTTTCTCAATTGGGGACGTGGCAGATCATTTTCAAACAAAAAAACCTCTGGCAGTAGAGGAAACTCACGAAAGAATGAGACCAACATCACCTACAACATCGTGCAAAACGTGCAGGATTCTGTTATCCAGCGCAACTTTGAGCTGAATCAAACCGATGTTCACACCAAGTGAGTATCAATTGTCCAATTGCGCTCTGATTGGCTATCGCAATGGCTAACAAAAAGGCGGACGGCTTTCAGACCGTCGACAGGGTGGGCTTCATCGATCTCAGCAGCATCCGTCACATGAACAGGAAACGCCGCATGGATTACAGTTGCAACAATCGCAAGGCATGTTGCTTCGATGGCCAGATAATAAATGAAGGTTGTGGAATTATTAACCATTGCAGTGATGGTAATAGACCCCAGCATCGAAACCGACATTCACTGCGGGAATGCTCATGAAATCCGGTGTTAAGGGGCTGAACACTGATTGATAAAGACAATAAAAAATAACATAATGGTGAAAAAATGCTAGGAACGGTAAGAAAAGTAGGTTTTGCGGCAAGTATGTTGTCAGTGGCAGGGTCGTTGTACATCTATTTCATTGAGAGCAACCACGAACTGGGAATTTTTGTTGGCCTTTGGGCCCCAACAATCATTCTCGGTGCCATTGAAATCGAAAAGATGCTTGAAAATTGAAGGCCTTGATTTTCAGACGCCAAATTGAGCGTTGTTTCGAATTTACATCAACTAAGTTTGCGATTGGTTCATGGATGGCCTGCACAAGCATGGGTCATGGTCCTCGACCTTCTCTGCACGCTCAGTTTGTTTGGGGGTTTCTTTTACCTGGTCTTTGGGAGAATGAAACGTTTCCGAAAAGAACACAACGCTGCCTTGCGAAGCTTAGCGACACACTACGGTTTTGGATTCAACGAACAACACGGTTGGAACGGTACCGCCATGAGCGGGATGATCGGTAATTACCGGTGCAGGATTTGGTTCGAAACCGTGCGAAGGCGAAGCCGTCGGAACCGCTCGCAGACCTACATGCACTCGACGATAACGCTGAACAACCCGCGACAGTTGGGTTTGGAAATTTCCCCTCAGGGCTTCCTCTCAGAGGGCATCCGCCTCCCTGATTCAATGACCGGAAACCAAGACATCACCATTGGCCACCCTGAATTTGACGGCAAATACCGCATCAAGGGGTACGATGAAAACGCCGTTCGTGCTTTTTTGACGCCGGAGAAAGTCCAAGCGATTTTGCAGCTTCAGAACGGTCTTGGCCCGCTTCAGCGATTGACCATCACCGATCAGGAGGTCGCCGTGCGATTTCCAGGGTTGATGGCGGATATGCAAATGGTGGGCAACTCAACCTCTTCCCTCGCCTGGCTTGCTCAACAAATCGATGCCTGATGTTTGTGAATCCTTTCGATACCAAAACGCTTGAATCTACAAAATTGATTGGCGCTTGAAAATTTATTCAGCGACCTGCTCGCCATTGTCAGAGAACAATCAATCAATTAACTATAAATATAAATTCCAAAAGGGATTAAATAGGTTCGCATCGAGATGCGAACAAGTGTGGGATAATTATGGATGAACAACAAGTGGAGGACATTGTCAAATGTCCAGAATGTGGAAGCCGGTCACTCTCTCGAGACGAGACCCGTGGTGAAGTTGTCTGCGACGATTGCGGATTGGTGTTGGAAGACAACGTTATCGATCAGGGCGCAGAGTGGCGGGTGTTCTCACCAGAACAGGGTGATCAGCGAGCCAGAACCGGGGCACCAATGACGGTCATGCTCCACGATAAAGGGCTCTCGACCGATATTGACTGGCAGAACAAAGACTACTCAGGCAAGACGATCAATTCTCGTTACCGTTCTCAATTTTACAGAATGCGCAAGTGGCAAAAGCGAAGTCGCGTGAGCAACGCTACGGAACGCAACCTCGCTATGGCCCTCGCAGAACTTGACCGGATGGCCAGCCGTCTTGAACTGCCAAAATCCGTTCGCGAAGCCGCCGCTGTGAACTACAAGAAAGCGGTTGACAAGCGTCTGATTCGTGGCCGTTCCATTGAGGGCGTTGCAGCTGCTTCGCTCTACGCAGCCTGCCGCCAGTGCGGCGTGCCGCGAACGCTTGACGAAATCGGTCAAGCCTCGAGAACAGGGCGTAAAGAAATCGGACGCACGTACCGATTCATGGTCCGTGAACTGAAGATGAAAATCATGCCAACAGGTCCTGAGGATTACATTTCTCGATTCTGTTCGGGATTGGGATTGGACGCCGATGTCGAAGCCAAGGCTTACGAACTCATCAAGGCGGCCCAGGAAAAGGAATTGACCAGCGGGCGTGGACCTACGGGCATTGCGGCTTCCATTATTTACATCGCTTCCGTGTTGTGTGGCAAGCGCAGAACGCAGCGAGAGGTTGCCGAAGTAGCCGGCGTCACCGAAGTCACCATCCGTAACCGTTACAAGGAACTCATTCAGAACCTCAACATTGAGCTGGACATTTGATGTGTCTGAGCGGTTACCACCACGAGGGGGACCAGCGGCGTGAGCAAGAGCCGAACAAAAATATCCGACCGCGTGTTTGAGCTTGTGGCCACCGGGCTTGTTGAAGCGCTGGAACGCGGAACGGAAGCGTGGCCGCTCCCAGAACCGCCGATGAGCGACCCCGATTTTCCGGCGTTGCCTCCCACATCACCTCACGGCCTCTTCGAGTCAGCCCTCGGTATCCTCAACGTTGATCGAGGCATGTTTGACCGCCACCTCAACACCGTGGTGGAATTGTTGGTTCCGCATCGAATGAACCTGAGTGACGACCCTTACGAAATACATCAGAAGTGGCTTGCACGGCGTGTGGGGGACGTCGCTCAACGCTTGCTGTTCTACATCGCCAACGACTGGTTGGCGCAAGCCTTTGACCCGCACGCTCCAAACACCGACCGTTGGTGGCTGAGCATTGCGCTTCTCAACGGCCTCTCCACCGTGCCACACGGGCAGCCTGTCCATCAGGGATACCACCTGGTTGAATCGATTGCGTTGGCCGAACGACCCGGCTCATGGCACACGCAACCGGACGCTGGTCCGCAACACATGGATTGGAACCCCAACGCCGTGATGCCAAGAATGACGAGCACGCTCGTGGCTCACGAAAACGGTGTTCGTGCCGCTAAGTGGCTGATGCAGTGTCTGGAAAACGGTGACCTAAACCGACGTTTGTTGCTCATTGAATGGGTTCGATTGCTGCTCGAACGAAAATCGCTCGTTGAGCCTCTTGGCTTGAAAGCGTTGTTACTTCGACGAGCCGCTGACCCGAGCCAAGACGTTGCGGTAAAGACCACAACGTGCCTTGCGAAAGCCATTGAAGCGGACCGTGGCTTTGGCCATGAATTGGTCCTTCGTTTGCATCAACGAACCGAGACCGCAGTGCAGCGGGCTATGGGTGATGTGTTACCGCGATTGTTCCGGCGGTTAGCTGAGGATGCTCTGCCTCTGTTGGACGCCATGTTGCAATCCGAGGACGAAGTGGTTCTCGCCGCCGCCAGCGCCACCGTTGGCGATGTCAAGTACCTCGACAAAGAGGCTTGGGCAGACCGCTTGAGGCAACTTGTGGACCACCCCCTCCCAATCGTTCGCCGAAACGTGGTGCCCAACCTTCGCGAGTACATCGACCACGACCCAAGCGATGCTCGTGGCTTGTTCAAAGATTTGTGGAACGATGGCGACGAAGTCGTACGAACTCGCCTGCGAGAATTGTTGCTCAGAATGGAAGAGGTAGCTTCGGAGCATTTCGCATCCCAGATTTTAGCGCTCCAAAGCGCCGGAGCCGATTTAGAACCGCTGTGGGAGCCACTCTTGCTCCGTCGAGAAGCGCGATGCCAAGCATGGAAAACCTGGTTGACCGGTGAGGGTGAACAGCCGCAAAGCACCGAGATGAGCGTGCATGTGTCCAGCAGAGAAGCCCCTTCCAAACTTCCAAATTTGGAGGACGCCTTGCGTTCGCTGGACGATTGATTTCATTCCTCTTCCATAAGCGGACCGCTGGTGATGAGCCAGACATAACCGCCGTTCATGATCGAGAGAACGCCGATCAACGCCAAGAGAAGCCCTGCGGGGTCCGGAAACACACCGTCGCTATCGAACAGGCGAATTGCTCTGGTCACCACCAAGCAAGCTAGCCCGAAAACAACCACGCGAAGCCATGATGTCTCTGGCGAACGCCAACGGTTGACGGTCGGCGCAACGCCATAGATGCCGAATGTGTATCGAAACCAAGCGATGTAGAGCATGACAAGGCCGGCCAAACCAAGCACGCCCCGCGTGAATGACGCTGAATCCCAGGGGCCAGCTGGGGCCATTGAAGTAAACGATTGGAGAACCAAAGCGGACCCGGCGACGAGAAGACCGACCGCGCCTTTTGCTTCCATTGCTCCTCGCTGGAGCCTCACGCTTGAAAGCCTGTGCCTTGTGTGGATGCCCATGGAGCCGGTTCGCGATGCCGTGTTGATAGCGGCAGGACTCGGCACGCGAATGCTTCCTGTCAGCGCCTACCTGTCAAAAGAATCGCTGCCCTTGGTGGACGTACCTCTCCTGACCCATCTCATCCTTGAGGCCAAGCAAGCGGGTGTTTCGCGCTTGCACGTGGTGACCTCCCCATCGAAATCGTTTGATTCGCTGCTCAGCGATCGCCGCCAGATGCAGGGGCATCGTCCGGAAATGGATTCAACGCTTTTCAACGTCACCGATGGGCTTGAAGTGCTGGTGCACATACAAGAGCAGCCAAAAGGTGTCGGAAACGCCATCGAAGCAGCTTTGGACGCCATTGATGGACCGTTTTTGGTGATGTTGGGCGACAACCTCCTGATGGATGTTCACGCTTCGACGACCGCTTACATTCCATCGAGCGCATCCAAACGGCTCGTTTCGGCCTACATGGACAACGGCAGCGCAACCGTTGGCTTGGCGGAGGTGGAACCGTCTTCTCTCCAGCATTACGGTGTTGTGGCAATGGACGGCCGTCGAATTGTTGAGGTTGTTGAGAAACCCGAACCGGAGCAAGCGCCAAGTCGCTTGGCGATGTGCGGCCGATACGTGTTTCCTGCCGAGACCCAACGGCTTCTGAAGACCTACGACTACGGCACGCACGGGGAACTCCAAAGCATCGCTCTACTGGAACATTGGATGCGAGAGGGTTCTCTTCACGGACTGGTTCTGGATCACACCCAGTGGTACGACTCCGGTGCGCCACTGCTCTGGTTGAAGGCGCAGATCGATCACGCCTTGCGCCGTTCGGATTTTGGAGACGAACTCACCGACTGGTTGGGACGCCGCTTGAGCGATTAACGCTGGCCTGGCTTCCAAAAAGTGAGCGGCACGGGTTGTTCTCCGGAAGCATGACGCAAGGCGAGATGGTCGGCCCGCTCGTTCCATCGATGCCCTCGATGCGCTTTGACGTGGGACCAAGACAGTGGGCGTATGGCTGCGACCTCCGCCCACAGATTTTGAACGTGGGCGACCAGCTCACGGTTCGCTTTGGCTTTCCACAATCCACTGGCCAAATTTCCCGCATAGGTTGAATCGGCGCGAATCATTGCTGATGCATCTCCCCCTTCAACCAAGAGCCAGCGAAGGGCCGCCGCAAATCCAGACAACTCTGCAGTGTTGTTCGAACCCACTTCGGCGCCGATGAACCCCGACGCGTCGGGGGCTGTGATGACGGCCCCCGCTTCCTCGTGGTGCAAATCTCCCGACCCTTTACCGAGGCCGGAGTCGCCGACGACGACCACCAACCCCCAAGAAGCAGGTGTTGTGGCACTCACGTGTTGGTTACCGATGCACGAACCGTCAACATAGAGCGTGTATGTTGCGGGCTCTGCCAAAGAACTCACTCGCCAATCTCGGCTTTGTAGGCGGCTGCGTCCATGAGGGTGGATACAGCAGCAGCATCGTCCAGTGTCATCTTGACAATCCAACCATCGCCGTAGGGTGAGGTGTTCATGAGTTCCGGGGCGTCCTCAAGGTCCATGTTAACGGCGACGATTGTTCCGGCGAGTGGTGCAAAAATGGGCGAAGCGGATTTGACGGATTCAACCACCGCAAATTCGCCCATGTCGCCCAAAACATCGCCTTCTTCAGGCAGTTCGATGTAGACGATATCGGTCAGCATGTCTTGTGCGTGATCCGTGATACCGATCGTTACCGTGTCACCCTCGACGCGCATCCATTCGTGTTCTTTTGTGTAGTACAATCCTTCGGGGACTTCGCTCATCGGTCTCGCCTCTGCGTCAAACGGGGCGGCGAACACACATCAACCCTGCGATGTACAACCTACTCTTCCTCGCCAAGGTCCCGAGTCAGCACCTTGGCTTCTAATTCAGCCCATTTCGCCGCCACTTCTTCCGAACGCTGTATTTCATCGATGTCGGTTCGAACCCGTACCGACATGGCCTCTTCCGTTTCTGAAGAGAACCAACTGGCGAGGGGCGCCATGCCTCTGCTGAGCGTCCAACCGAGAGCGAAACAAGCCACAGCAAAAACAAGAAACAGCTCGAGGAGAGGCGGCTGACCACCAAACTTTCGGCCAGATTGCAGGGCAAAGCCCGTGCCGAGCATCAGGCCAACGCCTGTCCCGTATAGCAGGCGTTCCACGGCCACACTCGGTGGGTGCATGCTACGGCCAAGTTGAATTGCCCCATGAAAGAACCGATGGTGTTTTTCAAACACTTCAGTACGTTTCACGCATGAGTTTGTGTATTTTGTAAGGCAGCAGCGCTCGGTTGACCGGCGTGACCTCAAGGATGCGCCCGTCATCTCGCCGACGGATGTCTTGCAGCAGTGGGTGGCGACTTTTCTTGTGAAGGGTGAGCAACGTCGGCATGTCCATCTCAAGAGCGCTTCGCACCGCTTGGACGAACGCTTCTGACTCGACAGAGAACTTGCCAATCTCGTCAATGACCAGCACCTCACAGTTGTGTTGTGCATAATCTATCGCCGGCAACGCCACCCTGTTCAATTCATCAACATCGATGCCATAACCAAGAACACGGAGCCTTGAATCTATTTTTTTATGGGCGATGATGCCTTCTTCGCCGGATACAATATCGATCACTTTGTAACCCGTGCGCTCGCCATCTTCGAGTAACGGTTCTGTTCGCAGTCCACCAAGAATGGGCTTCTCCATCGAACCTCCGCGCATTGAAATTTCACGTTTCCTCTCATCGAGGAGCATGTCAAGGACTTTTTCCATGACGGCGGATTTTCCGCTTCTTGGCAAACCAGTGATGCCAATCTTTGGATGAATACCCATTGTCTGTTCATCCTCCAAATGGTTCGCATCAAAGTCTAATGAGGCGTTTGCTATAAATTATCGTGTTCAAAACGCGGGTTTTCGGTATTCAACGCCGGTACAGCGGGCTATCAACGGGCGAAAGCGCTGAATTGCGGAAAAGAATCGGGCAATTCCAGAGGGAGCATTTCCAATTCGTAATTGTTGACGTTGTTGTTTGCTGCCCATGCTCGAGCCCACTCGTCGAGGTCGTTGTTGTTGAGGTGTTCACAAAGCCACTTCAGTCCAGACTCAACGTCGTTGTGTTCGTTGATCAGGCGGGTCTGTATGTCTTCGTGCAGTTCGATGTGGTTGACGCTGTTTCCGAGAACGCTGCCTTCGGGGATGACCGCCCAGCGCAACCTTCGTTCCTGATGCGCATTGACGATGGCCTGACACGCAAGTCGGGGGCCGAATGAAGGGTTCTGATCACCGATCCACATCGCAAGTTGCCTTTCGCTGGCGCGGGAGGGGATGTCCGTTCTAAAGGCTGGGTGGCGGATGAAGACTTGACCGTCCTCACTTTCAGAGAAGTGCACTCCTCGGATGAACGGTCGACTTCGCTTGCCTTTCACCCATGTTTCAATGTTCTTGGCGTGAGCGGTTTGGTCGATTTCACCGACCCTTACGCGGACCTGCCGCTTGTTGGTGGTGAGCGGGTGTTCTTGGTCGCTCAGCCGAGGCAATTTCGCCAGTCGGTCAAGCACCTTGAGGGTGTAGGAACGCTCAACACGGTCGCGTGGGAGTCGGGGCACGGCCCAGGTATCTCTAGCCCAATCCGTCCATCGTTCCGTTTTGAGTTGGAAAACAGGCACGCGAGAGGAGAGCCCTGCACCCTCTCGTCGCAGGTCTGCGCGAGTGATGGGCCCCTGCAGATGGAGGATGTCTTCCTCGCCGTTTGCGGTGATGCCGAGAACGACCACACCCTGCGTCATACCTGGGAACAGGAGATTGGCTTCCTCGATGGCCCACGCATTGGTCCAACCGTGGTGTTTTACCAGAAGTTCACGCAACGGATGTGAGGATTGTTCCCTGAGAAGACTGTCTGGAGCAATGATTCGAAGGCGCCCACCCTGCTTGAGAATCTGGAGGCTGCGCTCGATGAACAACCGATAGAGGTTGACGTTGCCGCGCATGGTGGAGAAGCGAGGTTTCCCATTGTCGGAGATGTTTCGCAAACGCTCACCCAGCTCTTTTCGGAGTTGACTCCCGTCCTCCATTCCCCGAAAACGGTCCTTGATGCGGAGCCAGGGCGGGTTGGTAAGAACGAGTTCAGGTGGTTGTTCCCAAGGCCAATCGCTCTGAAGTGCATCGCCTTCTTTTACGCCCTTATCAAGCAGATCCTCCATCTCTTTTCTAGAGATTTTACCTGGCGTTTCGGGTCCAAAGCTCACCAGTTCGTGACGAATGGATTCGAGGAGCAATCGAGTTTTGGTGCTGCTGACCACGAGTGGGTTCACATCGAGGAGTTGGATGTTGGAAAAGAAACGTCGCGTGTCCTCTTTGCGGCGCTCCGGTTCGGCGTCTTCGTGCGCATCGGCGTGGCGGCGGATGAGTCGGGCGTGGAACAGTCCACCGCCGCAAGCCGTATCGGCGACGGGCAACGGGATGCCGCTCAACGTTCGCTGTTGTTTCTCAACAGCTTCTCGTTCAGCACCGTCGTCCACGTCGTTGTCTTGCGTTGCTTTTGGGAGGTTGAGTTGTTCAACATGTTGTCGAAAACCTGGTGGCAAGTTACTCATCAGAAAGCTTGATTGTTGCACCGGTTTCTTTGGGTTCACGAGGCTTTCTTTCATCTCTGAGCAAATCACGGCATCGGCCAATCGAGGCGGCGTCGGGTGAGCCCCCCGAGGCGATCGACCGTCCGACTCAGCGTCGTGCCGCGCAAGGAGGTGGTCAAGCACGTGTCCGGGGTCCGTAAGCAGGTTTGCTGGAAGGGTCGGCCAATCTTCGGGGAGAAGGGCTGCAATCGGTTGAAAGGACCTCAGGGATTTTTCCCATGTGGAAAGCCAGATTTCGATTTGTTGTTCGCGGTTGTCGAGACATCGGTCCAATCGTGCATACCATCCGCTGACTCCGTTCTGCAATGTCCCCACCAATCCGACGGGACGGCTTTCTCTCTTTGAAGATGTCTCTCAACAAGAGGATGAAAAAAGGCGATTATTCCGATAGAAAATCGGTTGCTTTTTCGAACCAGTGCCAACCTTCGGTCACCCAATCAAGAAGAACGGAGAGTTGTTTCGACGAGACGTTGGCTGTTTTTGCAATCTTGCGCAACGCTGTCAATTCACGTCGGTCGTAATCGCCATCAACCGCTGCGACCAGAGCAGCGTCCCTCAGAATCAGTTGAGCGAAAGAGACGTCCAAGTCGGCCAGCGATTGTTCGAGAGGTATGGGTTGTTCAAATCCGCTGCGAACCGTCACCCTGGATTCGGGATGAATCATTGCTCTCCCCATCATGGCTTCGATGACGGCAATTTCTTCGCGCACCAATTCCCCATCGGCAGCGGCGATGTAGACCAAAATTTCAGCGTACCGTACGCGTTCTTGTGGAGATCGATGGAGCAATCCATCGGGGAACATGCCTCATCATTCCTCAAGAACATCAAGAAGTTCGTAGCCTTCTTTCATCCACTTGTAGCCCTTCACGGTCCAAGCGAGAAGTTGCTCAACAGCGTCTTCCTTGAGGCCCAGGTGTTCGGAGATGTCCTCAAGGGCGTCCCGCTCGTCTTCGTCAACCGTTCCGTCCGCTGCCGCCATCATCACGGCGTCTCGCAAAGCGAGCCGGCCCGCTTCGCCAGAGAGATCTTCGAGGCACTTCTCAAGGCTTGGCGGGTTCTTCAGGGCGGCTCGTATTTGCTCGCGTTGTCCCGGTGAGAGCAAAGCCGTGCCCAACCGTTGTTCAAACATGGCCATTTCATCGACGGTCAACTCGTTGTCAATTCTCGCCATGAAGGCCAACAATCGGGCATAGGCAAACCGTTCTTCACGGGGGAGTTTGTGGACCGTATCGGGCAGCATTACCCGCTCCTCGCCAGTTCTTCCCAATGAACCCAGCGGCCGAAACCCCGGACAAACCCCAATCTTGAAACCCTCCCGGTTGAACGGGAAACCGTGGTTCAAGATGAACAACCAAACGTTGTGATTTGGACAGGGCGTGGTTGCGGTGCTTGCGTGCAAGCGAAAATGCTGCTCGATCGGCATCGTGTACTGTATCAAGAACGGCGTTTGAAGAGCGACGTCAAAACTCAACGGGCTTTTGCTCGGGCGACAGGAGGTGCTCGTAGCGTGCCCCAAATCCTCATCGGAACCCGCCTCGTTGGCGGATTTGACAACCTTAGGATCATTGAACGCTCGGGTGAACTTGAAGTGATGCTCGGAAGAAAAGAGGCCTCTTTATCTTCAACGCCTTGGCAACGCCTCAAGCGTTTCTTTGGAAATTGATGTTTCGGAGAACAAGCGTTGATAGGCGGCACGGCTCACCTTGGTGCATGGACCCAAGCGTCAACGTTCTCGGCACGGCCTTGCAAACATGTTCTGAGATGCCCCTCACCGGATGGTATCGCGACGGTTGTTGCAACACGGACGATAACGACCGTGGCTCGCACACTGTCTGTTGTGTGGTGACCGACGATTTTCTTCAATTCGCTCTGGACCAAGGCAACGACCTCATAACGCCAGCGCCGCATTTCAATTTCCCCGGCCTTAAGCCGGGCGACTCATGGTGCGTTTGCGCCCGAACGTGGTTGCAGGCCGTGAACGCCGGCATGGCGTGCCCAGTCGATATGGAAGCCACCCATCAGCGGGCGTTGGACATCATACCTCTGGATGTTCTTGAGACCCACGCTCTGTAGACGAGTATTGGAACACGAGAAACCGCATCAACATCCACACGACAACACCCCACGCCACCAGGTTGACCAACCCCATGGCCCGGAGATGTTGAGGGAAGGCCGTGTTGAACCACCCGATGGTAATGCTCGAACCAAAGAGGCTCCCGAAGTACACCGGAACGGCCGTCGGCAACGTCCACGACACCGGCTTTCTGTCGTCAAAGGTGAACCACCGATGGACGTAGTGGGCCAAAATCCCCGTCAGTCCCCAACAGAAACCCCAGAGCAGGCGAACGTCTTCGTCGGGAAGGACGACCAGGAGTGTCGCCCAGAGAAGGAAAAACAGTGCGCTGTTGAAACAGCCAGCGATGCTGAATCGTACAATCGAACCCCTCGGAAGCCGCTCGTCGAGCCATTGGGGTGTGTTAATCGTCATTCGTTACCACGTCACTGGGTTTACCAGTCAACATCTCCCGAAGGACGGCGTTGTCCGTTTGCAAGGCGTCCATAAAGTCGTATTTTACGCCGAAGCTCTCCGCCAACACCCCAAGCGCCAAACTGTCCTTCGGAAGGCATTTTCCACCGAAACCTCGTTTTAACCCAAAGATCGGGTCGAGGTGTGACGGGCCAATGGGTTGGGCCTGCTCTGCGGTGATGATGTCGCGAATGGCGTACCAATCCTCGTTCATGGCTTGACATATGTCGTACATTTGATTAGCAAAAATCACTTTCAGGGCATAAAAGGTGTTTTTTGTGTACTTGACAAGCTCCGCCTGCGTCGGCGTGACTTGGAAGAGTTGTTCCCTTCGCAAAACCCCTGCCTCTTTGTGTTGTTCGAAGACCGTCTTGGCGACATCAGCGTGGTGCGTGCCAACAACCAGTATGTCTTGATTTGCAAAATCTTCAAGTCGCTGACGCTCAACCAAAAATTCCGGTGAATAGGCGATTTTTAGGTGGCTGTAGCGTTCATGGTATTGCTGGGTGGTGCCGGGCACCACGGTGCTTTTGATGACGGCCGTAAAACCGTCGGGGAGAGCGTCCAACACCTCCTCTACAATGCTCGTATCGCAGGCGCCTGTCTCCGGGTGCGGGGGGGTAGGGACGGCAATGTACGCCATGTCCACGTGGTCGATGACATCGTTCAGGTTGGTGCCTCTTGCTGGGTCGTGGACGAACAATTCGTGGGCGTGTTTGAAGCAATGCTCAATCGCACCGCCTACCATGCCGGCTCCAATGATTCCAATTTTCATACAATACCTCCGGTTTATCGGTGAGGGGCGGGATTGAGTTTGCCATCCTTCGCCATGATGGAGGCGTGGAGCAACGAATCGGGGGTGCCACAATCCACCCACGTTTCTTCACCGACGGAAAGGACATCCGCCCGTCCTTCCCTCACGTACGCTTTCGTGATGTCCGAG
>Ga0160423_10003629_pt1 | contig 12810 bp, 9 predicted proteins | sample CRUFie14St8metaG_FD_108191 | JGI IMG/M metagenome (GOLD analysis project Ga0160423, IMG submission 108191) | Marine microbial communities from the Costa Rica Dome - CRUD Field 142mm St8 metaG | ecosystem: Environmental > Aquatic > Marine > Oceanic > Photic zone | place: Costa Rica: the Eastern... | reverse complement strand
GATGTCCAAAGTTGGCACAATTGACAAGCTTCTTTCATTCCTACCTACAGGTATGTTCGGTGGAATGGGCGCTATGGGTAAAAATCAAAAGGAGGCTATGCAAGCAAACCTAGACAGATATCGTGTTATCATGGATTCTATGACTACCTATGAGAAAGACGAACCTGCAAAAATCAAATCTGATCGTATAAAGAGAATTGCAAGAGGATCTGGTGTCAAGGAAAAAGACGTTAGAGAATTGATTGGACAATGGAACCGTTCCCGAAAAATGATGAAAGGAATGAGTGGAAACCGTAAGATGAACAAGCAGATGAAAAGAATGATGAAAGACTCTGAAATGGACCTCGATGGTTTAGGTATGTAATCAGTAAGTTTTTGCAAGTATAACCCTTCGTTTAGTCATATTTCCAGACATGAAGCATTTTCTCTCTTCCTCATATTCGTTTGTAGAATCACCCAAAAATGACAATCCTGTTCTCTTTTCTATAGTTTCAGCATGAGCGTCTGTTCCATCAAAAGCCATTTCGTATATCTTGCCATCATCTATATCATCCAAGTCAACTAAAGGAATTACAACGTTTTCTGCATGAGCAGCCGCTCTAGCTCTTAATTCATCAGATATCTCAGATAACACACGTTTACACTCATTTGCAATATTTTCCAAAGGCAATGGTTCTTTGCCACCCGTCCTTCTTGCTGCGAAAGCCGTGTTATTTTGTATGTCTCTCGGTCCAATATCTAGCCTTAGTGGAACACCCTTAATCTCCCAATCGAAATATTTCTGTCCTGCACTAATATCCCTTGAATCTACTTTAACCCTCAATCCCGCACTTCTGAGAATGCCTGCAACTTCAATACTTTTTGCAACAGAATCTACCTCAGAATTCTTCTTTATCATTGGACAAATAACGACTTGGAAAGGTGCGATAGATGGGGGTATTATCAACCCATTGTCGTCCCCATGCATACCAACAATAGCCCCCAATAGTCTCTCTGACATACCGTAAGTCGTCTGGTGACAATGTTGCCAATTCGCATCAACATCTTCGTATTTTAGATCAAACGCCTTTGCCCATTGATCCCTGTAATGATGACAGGATGCAACCTGCAATGTCCTACCATTTGGCATAATAGCATCTATTCCAATGGTATACCATGCACCTGGGAATGTGTCCCATACGGGTCGTCTGGCCTTTATGTTAGGAAGGCACAACTCGTGCATTAAATTGTCCACGATTTCTAGGTCTTGCTGAATTTGTCTAGTCGCACAGCTTTCATCAGCATGAACTGTATGCGCCTCAAAAAAGTGAATTTCTCTAACGCGAATAAAAGATCTGGTAACTTTAGTCTCATACCTGAATGTGTTTACCATTTGGTATACTTTTAACGGCAAATCCTTGTGTGACCTTATCCATAATGGAAACATCGTGTACATCGCGGTTTCACTAGTTGGTCGCAGGAACATTGGAATGTCAAGTTCGTTATCTCCTGCATGTTTAACCCAATAAACTTCCTTTTTGAATCCCCCTTCTTCCTCTTCATCTCTTAACTCATCAGGGTCAACACCCTCTTCTCTAGCTCTTTTCAATCTGGCAACTAGTGTATTTTCCTTTTCTAAAAGGTTCTCAGGGATAAGTAGTGGGAAATTCACCTCTTCATGCCCGGTTCTTTCCATCTCTCCGTGTGTTAAAGTATCGATAAGCTTCATTGTTTTCCACCCGTATGGACGCCAAACGTCCATGCCCTTGATTGGATACCTTTTGTCAACTAGCTCTGCTGCTTCCACAATAAACGGATACCATGCATTGAAATCATCGTTCTTGGAGGGAATGCCGCGTTTAGCCTTTCCCCTACTCATCTCAAACACCTATGATATGAATCAAAATTTCACTTCTTGCGCAACGCAACAACGAGAACCAAAATACCGCAAACTAAGGCAACATAATCAGGTATGCCAAGTTCAGGATAAGGTAGTGACCATCCCATTTCATTACCTATGTTGTGAATGTCTAACCAATTTATGCGTGTCGCATCAGAATTGCATTTATCTACACTACACTGCGAATTTAAAAATCCAAACGCTCCGAATATGTTTGCTATTGCAGTTATGATTGAGATAGAACCAAACGCCAGCAACAATTTATTTTTCCCACCCTCACTAGAGTCAGGTATCTTAGCCAGAGGGGTCATTTCCAAAACAGGTTGAGGCAATGGCGAGGCAGGTGAGCCTCCTGGTATAACCTCAATCATTGGGTCGTTTGACGTTATTGCTGGCACTACTTCGACCTCAGGGCCTATTGGTTCTTGACTGGGCTTCCTTGGTACAATTGGCTCGATATTTAGTCCAAATATCCTTTCAGCGAGGCTTGCAAGAACTGGGTCTGCAGCAATCTCTGCCTCGTCAATATCTCCGTCAAGGAGACGCTTCACCTTATCATCATGTGTGCTAACGCTAACCGCCTCCGTTTACTATGTGGGCAGGTGCTCATTATCAAGCGTTCGGGTCAAGCGTTTCCTGCCGCCTCAACCTCAGCCCAATCTTTCATGAACCCTGCTAGCCCTTTGTCAGTTAGTGGATGCCTCATCAATTGTCTAAAGGTTTTAGTGGGCATAGTTACGGTATGAGCCCCTAATTGCATGCATGCCAAGACGTGTGTAGGATGTCTTATCGACGCTGCAAGTACCTTTGTATCAACATCATAATTTTCCCATGTTGACATTATTTCGGCGATTAATGCCATTCCATCTGCCCCTGTATCATCTATTCTTCCAATAAATGGTGATACGTAAGTCGCACCTGCTTTTGCGGCCATTAAAGCCTGACTGGCAGAAAATATCAGCGTGACGTTTGTTTTGATTCCCTCTGATGTTAGTATCTTTGTCGCCGCTAAGCCTTCTGGTGTGCAAGGGATTTTTATTATTACATTATCAGGTAAATCCGCCTTGAGTGCGCGACCTTGCTCAACCATACCGTCGGTATCCAGTGCAGTAACCTCTGCTGAGATCGGTCCGTTACAGATTGATGCTATCTCTGCCACTACTGTTTTGAAATCTCTCCCACTTTTCTTGATTAGTGAGGGATTGGTAGTAACTCCATCTAAGATTCCCCATGATGCTATTTCTTTTATTTCTTCAACGTCTGCAGTGTCTAAAAAGAACTCCATGCATACCCGTGGTTCAAGACGGTGCTTCAAGCCTTCCTTTGAATTACTCTCTGTACCGCTTCGAAAATGTGCCTAGACTTGAGTTCCATCATTTCTAACATTTCCTCAGCACTGGCAGACTCACCAAATCTATCTTTCACTCCTATCTGCTCTATTGGAACAGGGGTTGATGCAACTACATGTTCAGCTACTGCGCCTCCTAATCCTCCTATTATGGAGTGATCTTCCGCAGTTACAATTGCACCACATTTCTTAGCTAACTTTTCGACTAATTTTTTGTCCAGCGGCTTTATTGTATGCATATCCACGACTGTTGCGTGTACACCGGTTGCTTTCAACTCTTCAGCAGCAAGCAATGACTCATGCACCAAAACTCCGCAAGCAATTATAGCAACATCATTACCATCTGTCAATTCCACACCCTTTCCAATTTTGATGTCCCCTTCTCTTCCATCATATAACACAGGAGTTTTGTTTCTAGCTGTACGCATGTACGAAGGGGAGTTGCTAGTGGGCAATTGCATTGTCAACGCCTTGGTAGATACATCATCACAGGGATGCATAACAATCACATTGGGAAGTGTTCTATATATCGCTAAATCCTCTATTGATTGGGCACTTGAGCCATCAGTCCCGGTGTGCACCCCGCCATGAGATCCACAAAGGTGGACGGGTAGATTTGGTCTCGCCACACCATTACGCATTTGCTCAAATGCCCTTTCTGTAAATATTGCAAACGTGCTAGCAAATGGAATATATCCATTGGAAGCCATTCCTGCAGCTACAAGTAGCATGTTTTGTTCACCTATGCCACAAGAAACAGTTCGGTTAGGATGAGCCTTCCTGAAATGTAATGACTTGGTCGATTTGCCTAAATCAGCTTCCAAAACAACTACCTTATCATTTGATGCTAGTTCTAGCAATGCTTCACCATATCCATCCCTAGTGGCCGCCATCCGGGTCATGCTTTCACCTCTAATTCTTTCAATGCTTGAGCCAATTGATCATCTGACGGTGCTGCACCATGGAAGGCGGGATTATTCTCCATGAAAGAAACACCTTTGCCTTTGATTGTATTAGCAATAACGACCGATGGCCCATCGGTTATTGTATCCATCCAATCTATCGCATCCACTATAGCGCTCATATCATGACCATCAATCTCTCTTACCGACCAGCCAAATGACTTCCATTTCGCAGGTATGTCGAACATTCGCATTTGTGCCTCACAAAAATCATCATTTTGTATGCGGTTACAGTCAATAAATAGTTTTAGATTACCGAGTTCGTGGTGTGCTGCTGCCATAGCAGCCTCCCATATGCTGCCTTCTTGAATTTCACCGTCACCAACCATAACGTATGCATTTCTGTTTGAACCATCGAGTTTGGCTGCTATTGCGCACCCCATCCCGAAAGACAGTCCCATACCTAAACTACCTGCGGAGAAGTCTACACCTGGACACCACTTCATATCTACGTGGCCCTGACAAACGCCACCTTTGACTCTGTAACTTTTCAAATCATCATGAGAAATAAAACCCATCTCTGCAAGCAGGGCGTACATTCCTGGCGAAGCATGTCCTTTTGAAAGGATAAAGCGGTCTCTGTCAGCCCAATTCGGATTTTTTGGGTCTACCCTCATCCTATGTCCATAAAGACCACACAGTATATCTATCTCAGATAATGAACCACCAGGATGGCCAGCGTTTGCCCTGTGTGTCATCTTGCATATTTCTATTCGACACTTTCTAGCCATTTCTTCCATTTCAAGAACAGTCATTCCAGCCATCTATCTCCCTACGAGGGCATGGGTTTGACTATGGCCTTTGATGGTTTTGTATGAAATCAATACCTATTCATTCTGATTTGGGTTTTTTCGGTAATTTACTCAGGTCAGGAAATTTGAAAACTCCACTCAGCTTCTTTGAAGCATCTGCCGCAACATACATGAAATCTCCACCTAGGTTTCCTTTGTCGGGTAATGACCTAGCAGATAACATGATGAAGACTACAACAAACCATCCAAAGAACAGCATTGACATACCGTATGAAAGAGTTCCAATGCCTCCAAACCAATTTGATGGGTCGCTTCCTGCTACAATGAACACTGCAAGAAGAACTCCCATTAGCGATTCGCCAGCGATGAATCCTGCCCCGATAAGAACTCCCTTATCTTGGACCTCTTTGATTGCGACTTCTGCTTCTTTGCTAGGTTCTCCATCTAATGTGTCGTCTATTCGCAACCTAGCACTAGATAACAATACGTGGGAGATAATACCTCCAGCCATAATTGGTACAGATAGATATAGAGGGAGGTAAATTCCTATTGCAACACTCATTACAGGCATAGCAAGTCTGATTAGAATTATTGCAATTATGGCACCCAGCAGTACCATTGGGAGATTTATATCTCCACCAAACGCGCCTTTTACTATCGCACCGATTAACTCTGCTTGAGGCGCTGTTAATGCATTACTACAATCTGGATCATTAGGGAGAGGATTATCAACACAAGCACTGTTTGTTATCCGAAATGCTTCATGAAGGAGAGACAAAACTGGACCGATAACCAATGCACCGACAATGACTCCAATAATCTCAGCAGTTTGCTGTCTCCAAGGTGTAGCGCCAACCATGTGTCCAGTTTTCAAGTCCTGCATGACATCTCCAGCAATAGCAGCTGATGTTGCAACAATTGCAGCAATAAACATCGTTGCAACCATCATTTCATTTTTACTCATGCCCAAGATGAATCCTCCTACAAGCCAAACTAATGCAATCGTGAATAGTAAAGTGGCTATTGTCATACCAGATACTGGTGAATTTGATGAACCAACAACACCGGCGATATATCCTGCAACTGCGGCAAAGAAGAAAGATACAACAGCTAAGAACAACGCTCCTGCAAAGGCCATTACAAGACTACCAGTAGCATACCAATAGAACAAGAAAATAAAACCGACAAGTATCCCACAGAAGATTATCACTTTATTTAGGGGCAAATCCATTTCTGTTCTCAATTGACCAGATGGTGATTTAGATGCTTTGAAGGCTTTACTAAGCCCTTCCGCTATCGTCTTCCGCATAGACCACAGAGTGTATACACCTCCTACGACCATAGCCCCTACTCCGACAAAGCGTATTTGTTCCTTGTACACTTCGCCATAATCTTTCACTCCAATAAATCCAAACGTTTCAGATCCATTAGGAAATCCATTGAATAGTGCATAAAGGGGAATTAGAATCACGAACCCTAAGAATCCACCCAAGAAGATAAAGGAGGCTATCCTTAGCCCGACAATATATCCTACCGAAAGAAGCGCGAGTGATAGTTCACCTCCAGCATAAAAGCGTGTGCCAATCGCTGAACCTGCCGCTTCGAGCTTCTCTGATGTGGCTTTGAACCCTTTGACCATCCATCCATATATAGCTCCAATCAACAGCGCGTATATTATAGCAATTAAACCAGATCCACCTTCTTCACCAGCTACCAATACTTCCCTGCATGCTACACCTTCTGGGTATGGTAACGCTTCTTCAACAATGAACAGCCTCCGTAGCGCTATTGTAAACATTGTTCCAAGAAGACCTCCCAATATAGCGATCAGAAAGGTATCTACCCATTCAATATCCTGCCAAATACCGATTACTAGTAGCGCTGGCACGGTGAAGATTATTCCTGCTGCTAATGATTCTCCAGCACTTGCCATCGTTTGGACAGCGTTGTTTTCTAAAATTGTAACATCTTGAAATTTAAATCCCCTTAGAATTAGCATACTCATAACAGCAGCCGGTATTGAGGCTGAAACAGTCATCCCCACGTATAACCCAAGATATGCATTAGCGGCCGTCATTACGCCACCAAGTAAAACTCCTATCACTATCACTCTCGTGGTCAATTCCTTGATATTGACATTCGCGGGTACCCATGGTTCTTGATTCCCGCTCATACATATCCGACAATTATCTGACTTGTCAAATAATCGGATGAAAAAATGTGGGGTCCCACCCTCTACAATCATAAGTCGTACCGTGTCACGAGAGTCAGGGATTGTTGGTGGTTTGATGTCAGATTCGTTGTGGCATACGAGGAGTGGCGAAGAAGTCCTTTCCGAATTTAATACCCCTCTTGGGGGATTGAGCACAGCAGAGGCAGAGCAAAGACTGGCAGAACACGGCGAAAACAAATTACGGGAACCAGAACGAGTTCCGGCTATTATTAGATTTCTTTCACAATACCACGATCCCTTAAGCTACTTACTAATCGGCGCTGGCTTATTGGCTTTAGCAACACATCCTGACAAACCAGGTGATGCGATATTTATTGCGATTGTTTTGACGGCAAACGCATTTTTTGGTTTCTGGCAAGAAAATAGAGCGGAGCAAGAGATGGGCGCCCTAAAACAGATGACAGTATCACAATGTATAGTATGTAGAGATGGTATGGAAACGGAAATAAGTACAACACAGTTAGTACCAGGTGATATTGTAAAAATCGAGGAGGGTTTGAATGTACCTGCTGATTTACGTGTATCTGAATCATGGCAATGCAAAGTAGATGAATCAGCCCTAACGGGAGAATCGATGCCAACTAAAGTCATTGAAGACGTTCTACCTCAAGAAACACTTCTCGCTGATAGGAAAAATATGCTTTATATGGGAACAACAATATCTACAGGCAGGGCTGTTGGTATTGTAACTTCAACCGGAATGAGCACAGAATTGGGCAAAATTGCTAATGATATTGCACATGCAGAGACACCAAAAACCCCACTTGAGCACAAACTGGAATCTCTGGGTAGGTTCCTTGGCTTCATCGCATTGGTTGTTGCAGTACTGATTATTTCAATCGAGTTAATTTTGACTTATGTGGATGGGGGAGACCTGTGGAAGGAAGCTAAGTTTCAGTTCCTAGTTGCTATCGCTATATTCGTTGCCATTGTTCCAGAAGGTTTGCCAATAATTCTAGTGACTACACTAGCTATAGGTATGCGGAATATGGCCAGACACAAGGCCATTATTCGGCGAATGAAAGCAGTAGAGACCTTGGGTTCCACAACTGTAATATGTACTGACAAAACTGGTACACTAACAAAAAATCAAATGACAGTCAGACAGTTAATGCTGCCAGAAAGAACCTTTGGTATTACAGGAGAGGGTTTCACTCCTGAAGGGACACTCTCTGTTGATGGTGTAGAACTTTCTGATGAGGAAATGTCGGAACTTCAAGGAGATTTGGGTTTCAGATTGGCAGCATCCTGCTTATCACTCTGTCATAATTCCCAGATTGCAGAGGTCGACGGACAATGGACAGCGATAGGAGACCCAACAGATAGCGCATGTGCAGTTCTAGGATTCAAGATTAATGGGTCAGTCGCCAAATTTGCTCAAAGGCATCCAAGAAAGCATGAATTTTTCTTCAACACAGATCGCAAGCGTATGTCGGTCATTCACCAATATGAAGGGGATGATTGGATATTTTCTAAAGGGGGTGCTGGCGGATTCAAAGAACTAGTGAAGTGGAAGGTAAAGGATGGATTAATTGTACCCATTGAAGACGGTGATTTCCAACATGCTGCTAACGCTAACAACGAAATGGCAAGTAAGGCAATGAGAGTCATCGCCTTGTGTGCAAGGAAAGTAACAGACGAAGATGATATTAACGATATGGTATCAATGGAAGATAACCTCATTTTCTTAGGAATGGTTGGAATAATGGACCCACCAAGGGCAGAGGTCTATGATGCGATTTTACGCTGTCAGCAGGCAGGTATTAGTGTAAAAATGATTACTGGTGACCAACAGATGACAGCGCAGTCTATCGGTGAGGACCTGAATATCACAAAACCTCACAAAGAAGCGGTAGGAGGGGAAAGACTTGAGTCTATGACTGATATTGCTATGAGAGATATCGTAAAAACAACCTCAATATTTAGCCGGGTCACACCGGAACAAAAGATGCGAATAGTCACTGCTTTGCAAGATGAAGGCGAAGTTGTAGCAATGACTGGTGATGGTGTAAACGATGCTCCAGCACTTTCAAGAGCAAATATCGGAATATCAATGGGTATCGCTGGTACAGACGTTGCAAAGGATGCCTCAGATATGATTCTTCAAGATGATAACTTCGCTAATATCGTTAATGCTGTGGAGGAGGGTCGTAAAATTTACACTAATATCAGGAACTTTGTCCGATATCAGGTATCAACAAACGTCGCCGCTGTGGCATTGCTGTTGTTGGCAAACGTGATTTTCCAATGGCCATTACCACTCACACCAACCCAAATATTGGTAATTAACATACTAATGGACGGTCCTCCTGCTGTTGCGCTGGGTGTTGAAAGAATGCATGCTAATGTTATGGACAGACCCCCGCGACCAGTGGATGAATCTTTACCCAATATGCTAGATTTGTTGTTGATATTTTATTTAGGTGCAATAATGGTTGCTGGAACACTTATCGTTTATTTCTTAGCTCTGGAGAATGGCACAGAAGCCTATGCCAGAACAATGTGCTTTAGCGTGTTTATATTCTTCCAATTGTTTAATGTAATGAACTGCAGGAGTAATGAAGACAGTGTCTTCAAACTAGGAATATTTTCAAATCGAACAATTTACTTAGCAATATTATTCTCTATCAGCCTACTTCTTATCGCTGTTCAGGGTGCAGAGTGGACTATCCCTCTAACCACTTTCCAAATTGGTGAATTACTATCTACTACTCCTCTTGCAAGAGAGGATTGGTTCATAGTCATATTAATGGCCAGCACAGTATTTATGGTCGAAGAATTCAGAAAATTGCTAAGGGCGACTGGTGTGTTCCGTGTCCGGACAAACCGGAGAGTGTAAACGCTAATTCAATAATGAGCAGTTTCAGGGTTATACATGGCAGACGGAGAAAGGTCCGATTGGCAGTCTGTCCTTTCTCAAGAATTGACCATGGTTGAATGGCCATCGGAATTTCAAAACATTGTGAATAAACTCTCTCAAGGGGTGCCACTTTCACTTGAAGATGGAGTTTTTCTGTTCCAGTCCAAAGATCTAAATTCAATTGGCCATCTTGCTAATATTGTAAAAGAGTCAAGGTTCGCAAACAAGGCTTTTTTCAATGTTAATGTCCATATAAATCAAACCAATATCTGCACTCTCGCTTGCAAATTTTGCGCATTTCGCAGAGGACGCAAAGCTGATGATGCATATCAAATGGAAATTGAACAATATATCGAGGATTTGAGATTATATTCAGACATGGTAGACGAAGTACATTCAGTTGGGGGACTACATCCAGAATGGGATGTGAACTTCTACTCTGAATTATTCATGAAAACCAAGCAAGAATTTCCTTCTATTCACATTAAAGCCCTAACCGCAGTAGAGGTAAAACATATTTCGAATCTTTCTGGGTTATCTATAAAGGATACATTGCAGATTCTGAAGAAATCTGGATTGGGTTCTCTCCCTGGAGGTGGTGCCGAAATATTGGACGATGATGTCAGAAGAGTCATTTGCAGAGGAAAGGAATCATCATCAGAATATTTGGAAATACACAAGACAGCCCACGAGGTAGGTCTCCCTACGAACTGTACAATGCTATTTGGAACTATAGAAACTATACATCAACGCGTGATGCACATGATTAAACTACGCGATCTACAGTCTAAAACAAATGGATTCCAGTGTTTTGTTCCATACCCATTCCTCCCTGATGACTCACGCCTCCCCACAGCACAATTAGCAACAGGTAGTGAAATATTACGGGTTATTGCTGTATCCAGGTTAATGTTGAACAATATTCCACACATCAAAGCATACAGAATGAATTTAGGAGATAATATAGCGGAATTAGCATTACAATTTGGTGCCGACGACATAGATGGAACTGTCCAAAAAGAATCGATTATGCATCTTGCTGGTTCGACTACACCATTAGACCATGATAAAAGTCAAATGGCGAAGCTTGTGAAAAATGCTGGTTGTATTCCTATTCAAAGAAATACTACTTACACGTCCTTTGAAGAATACGTACCTCCTGTATTACCAAAAAGAAAACGCCTGAGAATGGCTGTAGGTGATTGATTGGGTTGGAAAAACACAATTGGAAGGGTCTCCTTCATTAATTGTGAACCACTATTTCATGGCCTTGATGAGTCATGGAACGTTTTGCCCGCTCCTCCTTCCTGGCTCACAGGTCATCTACTTAGGCGAGATTGTATACTAGCTCCAATACCTGCTGCAGACTACGCTAAGAACTCGGACAAACTAGTTCTTGTTCCAGATTTGGCAATTTCAAGCAAAGGGGAAGTTGGAAGCGTTCTTCTGTTTGGAAATGTGGGAGTAGAAGATATGGACAAAATCGCTACACCTTCAGATTCAGCAACATCAGTGACATTGCTGAAATATTTAATCTCTAAGAGAGGTCTGAATCCAGAATATGTTGAGATGGGTCCCGACCTTGATGGCATGTTGAAAGAGTGTAACGGCTGTCTTTTAATCGGAGATAGAGCCCTAGAATCCGCAAGAAGTAATCCAGATTTGGTGAAAATGGATCTTGGTTTAGAATGGCGAAATGTCAGTGGACACCCAATGGTATTCGGTGTATTTGCAGCAAGAAAGGACTCAGACATGGATTTTGTAAAGAGCGCTCACAATGCCCTACTTGAAAGATTAATTCAATTTGAGAATGATGTTAATGTAAGAAGAGATGTTATCGATATTAGTTGTGTAAAATCATCTCAGAACTATGACCGTCTTGAAAGATACTTTGGAGAGGTAATAAACAGAATCGACCCAGATGATTTAGCGGGTCTTGAATTATTCCTTGCAGACGCGTGTAACATGAAAGGTAATCTTTCAATGGCTTGGTAGTCATTCATCAGATTTTGTGAATTCTTCGACCAGATTCTCCTGTAACTTTTGCTCATCAATTACAGGCTTTTCTTGAGTTTTACTTTTGCGTTTTACAGGCTTTCGTTTCTTCTTTTTAGGTTCTTTTTGTTTTACTTCCATCGGTTTTACTTTTCGTGTTCGTAATGGCTTAGGGCTCCCTTGGACGACTTTCTTTGTCTTCGGTACTTTCTTTGATGTGGTAACTAATCTCTTTCTCTTTGTTGCCATGATTGGACCATCTTTGTTCAACACAGCCCCTGATACACGCCTTTTTTTGGTGGGAGCATTATCTTCCAATTTGAAACTTGATGTATAATTATCATTGTACGCGGGTAAATGCTCACTTTCAAATTCAGGCATCGATAGTTTATTTTCCTCTAAATCTAAAGGTAGAATCTCTTCTTCCTTTTTGGAATCTACTGGTTTTCGATTTGATTTTTCTTCTACATCATTGTCAAAATAGATATCTGAATCAATTTCAGGTGGCCTCTTTGCAATTTCTATGGGCTGCTCATCATCGTATTCCTCATCAATATCGAAATCAATCTTATTTTTACGTCTAATTATTAGCATCCCAGTTCCGAATAGAACTCCAAAATAAACAACGAATGCAAGTGGATGTAGTGCGTATTTTATGGCTATTTCAATAGCAGTTGGGTTTTTTTCTGAAACCTGTTTCATAGTTACGGTTGCAATATCGTCTGCCGAATTTCGCCATAGTGGTATTTTGCTTGTTTCGATACCTTCTCCTTTGAATGTC
>Ga0160423_10003628_pt1 | contig 12811 bp, 21 predicted proteins | sample CRUFie14St8metaG_FD_108191 | JGI IMG/M metagenome (GOLD analysis project Ga0160423, IMG submission 108191) | Marine microbial communities from the Costa Rica Dome - CRUD Field 142mm St8 metaG | ecosystem: Environmental > Aquatic > Marine > Oceanic > Photic zone | place: Costa Rica: the Eastern... | reverse complement strand
TTTTCATTCCATTCAGGATGACACATAAACATTTTATCTGTCATGTTAGCCAATACAAACTTACCTTGATTTCTATATTCTATAAAATCATTGAGCAGTGTATCTCTCATTTCGTCTGTATAATTAGTTGTAAAAGAACCTCTGTATTGGTCTGGCCAACCTTCAGTAAATTTTTTGTCGTAATGCTGATATTTTAGATTAGCATAAGGATCAATACCCACATGGATATAATTATTAATGACGTTGTCCATAATAATCTTTGACCCAAGTCCCTCACGAACTCCGATCTCACAAGAGTAATGACCATCGCAATCAAAGTTCGCAGCCCATTTTTCAAGTAATTCATATTCTTTACTATCTCCTTTTATCATAATTAACCTTTAGGACCTCTCTTCATTCTACGCATTTCTGAATGTAACTCTTGCATATTAAATCGACTGCAATTATTTATAAAATCAATTAATTCTTTACGCATTGATTTTTGTTCTTCATGCGCTTTTGCTTTGTTTTTATCTATTACTTCAAAATGTTCATCCTTTAACTCTGCCATCTTCTTCCTTTCTAAAAAATTTCTTAGCTTTCATTCTAATGTACTCATGATCTAAACCAGCAAAAGTACAAACCGTTTTAAAATCTGCATTTGGTTCTGTAAACCATTTACGAGATGAATCAGAATAATTATCGTAAGACATTCCGTATGATCTAAAACCTTTTCCTAACGCATCTTCTAAAGCAACGATTAAAACGTTTCGCCATAAAGACCTGACTGGATCTCTAGTTTCGCCTAGAATATTAACCGCCTTTATTTTTGAGTTTTCCATTTAGTTTTTTTACTTTCTCTTCTACTAACATTCTTACTACTTGAGCTCTGGACAAAGTGACTCCTGGTGCCAGAACCTTTGCTAACTTATCAATATTACCATAGCAGGTATGATCAACAGCTAGACTTTTATATTTGCTTATATCAGTCATATAATATATCCTTTCGTTTTATATAGAATCATATAGGATTATTATATTTATTTACAAGGTTGTCAATGAAATTTTTATTAACAATATGGGTGTGTTCAATTCTTAATGGTACGTGTTCCGAAGTGCCTTTTGAAGTATATGAATATCAACGTTTTCATAAGTCTCATTATGACTGTATACAAAAAGGTCTTGGAGAATCTTATGCTATTTTATTTGACGGAAATATTTTTTTGAAAGAGACTGTGGAGGGCGCAGGATTGTATCCTCGTTTTTCATGTCTTCAGATGAAAGAGACACCGAGCGAATCAACTTAAACCATTGTTCCCTGATGCCTGGGTCTTTAGTCTTTTCGTATTGCCTACTTAGCTCGTCGGCCTTGTCGGTTATATTTTTTAAAATCCCGCTTTTCATGTTTATTTAAATTTTTTTTGTGACGTCTTGGACGCTTACGTGGCTTTGGCCGGGGTGTAAAATTTGTAAACTTACGTTTTGCCATGTACTTTTATAAATTCTTTATCACTTTCAGTTAATCTTAAATATCTTATACTTCCATTAATATGTTGCCTGGTGTCTGTTCCACAGTTTGTACATCTATAAAACTCAGATACAATTGCAACTAGAATAGTATCCTCGTCACACTCTTCACAATGTCCGTGAACAGTATCTATTTTTGAAAAAACTTTAAAAAGTTTAGCCATTGTATCTCCTAACAATTAAAACTTAAAACAATTCTTTCATCAGATTTATTCTTTTCGTAATTAGATCCATGAACTAACCAGCCTGGAAATAAAACTAAAGTACCTGGAAGTGGTTTTACCGTGAAGTATTGTGAGTAAGACCACTCATTGCTTTCAGCCTTAAATGTATTTCTAACAAATGGATTAGGATTTTCAAATACTAAATCAGTGCTATGTTTGTCACTCTTTAACCAAATAGCCCCAGATACTTGAACAGGGTGGTGATTATGCATTTTTAAAATACTATCTTTTTTCTGGATATTTATCCAAGAATTAGTTATTTGTTGAGAATCTATTAAACAATCAGCACAATATTTTAATATCTCTTTATTTATTTTTTTTTCAAGATCTGTATTTTCCAGTAGATTATCGTAAGAATAGTGTGAAGAACTATGCTCACCAACAAACTCACCATGAGATGTTTGTTTTGTTTTTGGTATTAAATTTAAAGCTTGTTTTAATTCTTCTTCAGATAAAAAATCATTTACGATTTTAATTTTAGTACAGAATATGTTTAAGTTCATTCTTTCTTTAAACTAAATCTCTTGCCTTTCCAATTACAGGTTTATATTTTGTTTTACCACCTGATTTATACGCATGTAAAAATTGTTTTCTTGGTTGATCAGATGTGTAGCTGCAATGTATCCATCCACTGTTTGGCTCACCTGGAGTATAGAATTCAAGTATTAATTGATCAAATTCTAGGTTTGAGTAAATCCAGTCAGCTAGCTCCGCATTGTCTGTGCCCAGACATTCGAAATCTGCGGCCTCGGCTTTGGCATGCTGTGAATTTACAGAACTACCTATTTTTAAACATAACTCTTCGCTACGAAATCCGCTGGTCACCTTGACCCTCCCGAAGTGATCCCGCACGGGCTGGAGAATATTTTCACACAACGCTTTTAATTTTTCTATTTGACCTGAATTAGGATTGTTATTGATATCCAACCTGATAGCCGTGTCGGATTTAATCAACTCTTGAAGAGTAAAATTACGTGACAGATTCATTATTCTAATATCAAAGCTTTAATATATTTTCTTCCTTGGTACAACTCTATTTTTGCTTTACCCTTGTAGCATTTGTAAGTTACAGATTCACTAAACTGTCTTTCCGCTTCACGTTTTCCGCGAAGGCAATGTGCCATATTTTTTTGCACCAAGTGTTCTTTGATCTCTCCGTTATAAAACATAAGAAGAGCCACTACATACTCAATCATATTTCCTCGCTAATATAAGGATAGATAACATTACAACTGTAAACACAATTCCTATGAAAAAAAGACCCATCATTGTGCGTAATTTCCATTCTTGTAACCAAGATCTCTATTGGCATCTTTTAATTTTTCAATATCAACTAAAACTTTATCCATTTGTTTACGTAAAAATTCTATATTAACTTTGTTTAGTGCCATTGACTCGATATGTGCCTGTAATTTATCCGTAGTCTTGTAAAGATCTTCAATCATCATGAATTGTTCAGAATCAGCGGGCAATGAACCTAGTTGTCCACGTGGCCATTTAATTCTAAACTCTGTGTTTTCTTCAAGATCCTTTTCCATTAATTGAAGTCTAGTGTCTGCAACATTAAGACGTTCTATAATTTGAAAATAGCCCATGGTGCCGAGTGCTACGATAACGATCAAACTAGCGACCGTCTTCATCGGCATCTGCACTTTTGCTTCTTCTCCGATGTTTAGTGGTTTGTTACTCATTTATTATTGGTTTTGGTTTTGGAAGTATAATTTTTTCCTTGCCATTGTTTTTTGGTTGTAGAAAAACAGCTATAAGACACAGTAAAACAATTAAGATCGCCGTGAATTTGTAGTTCATTTTTCATTTTCCTATTACAAAATCAATTATTTTTTGCCACCAGGTTCTTGGTTCCTGTTGCTCTTCTTTAGGTCCATGTGCATAACCACAATGTGGACAGACTCTGTCTACATTTACAGGTGCTAATATGAAACCCATTCCGCATTCATCACATTTCATTTTTCTTCTCCTCAATTTCGTAAAAGAATTTGTCAGTGTCTTCCGTTCTCCACTTGCTTTCATCTTCTACGTTCCATTCGTTCGTTTGTACTTTCCAGTCAGGTACGTTATCCTTAACTGTAAACGAAGGTATGTTCCAAATTAATCTATTGTTCGGCTGTGCCGCATAGTTGCCGTCATCCAACGCAAGTATGTGAGCGCACTTGTGTTCGTGCGGGATCTCTGAATGATCAGTGTCAACTATGTTACTCTCTGGATGTGCAAAGTCAATAGTAAATAAATATTTACCGTGATGCCACTTCTTATCTTTTCCTATGTATTTACCGGATTGTCCTTCTAGAATATCGTAAGTAGTAATAGCAGGATAATAACTAAAAGAATTCCATAACTGAAGTTCATCAAGTCTACGTTTCGGAACACTTTCCGGTCTAAAACCTCTCTGTATGAAGGCAGATATCGGGAGACGATAAAAGACAGCGCCGTTCTCCATAATCGCATGCCATAAGATAGCCCGACCTGTAATACAGCTAACACCAAAGATAATACAGTCTTCAACTTCTCCGTGATGTTTTTTAAGATCATATAAATACTCCTTTTTTATTTGCGCGTATTGTACAGGAATATTTGCATTTAAGTAAGCCATAATTTATCATTTTATTTCACCCCAATTAGGGCCAGATTCATAGTCTACCTTATTGGGTATTTGTAAGTCAACCGCATTTTCCATAATGTCTTTTATCTTAGCGGCCTCTAAATCATTTGCAACAGATATATCAAGTTCATCATGTATCTGTATATGTGGTGTAATACCCTCTTTCCATAAGTCTAACATGGCCTTTTTAGTCATGTCTGCAGCCGATCCTTGTATCAATTTATTTAAAGCTTTGTATGTAAATGCTCTACGACTATCATTATTATGCCAATAGTTTTTCTTTTTGTTACCATCTTTGTCTATAATAAATTCACCCTCATCATTTTTTAAATGTGGACCCATGTTTTGTAATTCTTTCATACGTTCTTCATCCTCTGGAGGAATGTATTTACCCCAGTCAGATCCACGAAGTATAGGTTCATACTTAGGAAATCTACATTTTCTATTTAGAATAGTTTTTATTTTACCATTTCTTTGAGCTGCACCCATAAGTTTATTAGTAAGTTGTTTTACGAATGGAACTTTACTGTGATAGATATCAAATAATTCTTTAGCTTTATCTTTTGATACACCTAACTCTGCTTCTAGTTTAGCTTTACCCATTCCATAAAATAATCCCAGGTTAATTACTTTAGCTTGTCCTCTGGGTATCTTAGCCATGTTAGCTACTAATTGATGAAAATCAGCATTTGGATTATGATCGTATGAATCTGCAATTTCATTTACTGAAGCTAATTTAAATCTTAAAGCATACTCTGTAACAAGTCTTGGTTCCTGCTGCGAATAATCAAAGGTTCCCCATTTCATTCCCTCTTCAGGTAAAAACAAAGATCTAATTAAAGGACCTGTCTCTGGATCTTTAGCTGGTATTTGCTGGAGATTAGGATTAGAATAACTAAACCTACCTGTAACTGTTCCGCCATCATCAGATCTAATTTGATTTATTTCTGCATGAATTCTACCATTATGTTCATGTCTTAATATTGTATCAATGAATGTTGTATTTACCTTGTTTATTTTTCTAGCTTCTGCTATCATTTTAATTACAGGATGTTCATGATTAGAGAGAAAGTTTTTAGTAAATGAAGGTGCACCAGTTTTTTCAGTTTTGTCAAAAGGTAGTTTTAAGTGTTCAAAAACTTTTTGTATACTACGTGCTGCCCATATTTGAGTTTCTACTCCTGTTTCTATTTTTACTTGGTGGATTAATCTTTCTTCTTTTGTTGTTAGCTCGCGCTTCAATTCATGAGCTCTTTGAGCGTCCACTCTCACCCCAAGAAATCGCATATCGACCAGACAAGGAAATAGATCTGTCTCGAGATTAAATATATCTTCACAATCTTCTTCTACTAATAATTTTTTTACATGTTGCCAAAGTTTAAAAGTTAACTCTGCATCCTTTTCTGCATAAGCTCCTACTTCACTTGCAGGTAACTTCCACATTTCTGCTTTAGCATCTAAGCCTCTTTGCTTTGCTGCCTCTAATAAAGCTTTTTCATTTTTACCTTCTACTAAATAGTGCCACGACAATGCATTCAATGTATAAGCAAATCTATTTTCATCTAATACAGAACACGCAATCATGGTATCTACTATTAAACCATTGATTTTTATACCTAATTTACGTATCCAACAAACGTCGTACATGGCATTGTGAAATATTTTTGTAGCTGGACACTCACAAATATCTTTAAACCATTCTAAAGTTTTTTTCCTGTCCATGTTAGGACCTTCACCATGTGCAATTGGAAAATACCATTTATCATTATAGGTTGCTACAGCAATACCTACAACATCTCCATTACCAGTTACAGCACCTGAACCATATTTTTTTAAATCAGGATCTTTTGTTTCTAAGTCGATTGCGATTTCATCGTAGTCTCTTAGATCAGGATATTCTAAGGGTTGCACCCACTCAGTTTGTGTTAGATATTTTGGTATCTTCATAAATATATTTTTTCTCTATTAGTTTTTCTAATTTATTTTTATTACTAAATGCATACAATGCTGCCTTATGATTTTTTGGAAATATTTCCCAGGCGATATCTTTATGTCCTTCTAATGCCAAATAAATCTCCAATCTAAATTCGTGTTTACTCACTGTAATATTTTTTGCTTTAAAAGCTTTGCTTGGCATTATTTTTTCTTTTTCATATCACTCATTTTTAACATCTCCAATTGACAGTAATGTATAATTTTTTTAATATCTTCTATTCCTCCTTTTCTTTGATATCTACAAACGTATTTTACAACGTTGCCTTGAAAAAACGAAAGATCATTTTTAGAAATGAACTCGTACGGTTGAATAGGAAACTTGGTATAGTGATTCCCGCCTACCTGTGTATATTGTGGAAATGATTCCTCAAATATATCTTTATGTGTCATAGTTGATACTCCTTTATTTTCTTTTTAGCTTTCAGTTTATATAGATTATTTCTAGCTCTTGTGATGCCCACATACCACACTCTATGCTCTTCATCCTGTTTGTCAACACTTAGACGAATACTTTTTTGAACTTTACCACCCTGATGTAAAGATAAAATAACATTATCTTCCTCACCACCTTTAGCTGCGTGTATTGTAGATAACCATACCCTTGCATTTTCAGAAAGTTTTTCACCGCTAGAAATTATATTTCGTATGTAAAGTATTTCTTTTTGATCAGCTACAAATATTTCATACCACTTTTTTTCAGAATCCCATTTACCATTGGGAATATAATCTTTTACATCGTTAATTTCTTTTTCTTCTAGCTTGCCTTCTTTAGTCCATTTAGTATAAGCCATGGCTCCATTGTAAATACCTACGTTAAAACTTTTGCCTTTGTTACTTTGATAATAAATATTTTTATTTTTTAAATCTTTCATTATGTCTAATAAGTTATTTTTAGTTCTTGTAAGTATTAACCACTTACCTTTTGTAAGATCTACTTGATTTAAATTTGATATGTGATGGCACTCTCCTTCATAATTTCTAGGGTAATATTTTTTTAATTTTCTTAGTCCTATTATATTATTAATAGGTGTGATGGATTGCTCTTGAACTGATTTAGATATACGTCTAGATTGTCGTAATACTTTTTCTTTTGCAGGTTCATTTATAAATCTATTTACATCAGCACCTGCCCAAGCATATATAGCTTGATCATCATCACCTGCTAAATATATTTCTTCACAATGTTCTTTTAATTTATCATAAAGCTTCCATTGTAAAGGTGATAAGTCTTGTGCCTCATCTATAAAGATAGCTTTGAAGTTTGGTATTTTATTAGAATTTATTGTCTGTGTAATTAAATCATTAAAGTCTAACAAGTAATTTTTCTTTTTGTATTCTTGTAGATTTATATAAATGTGTTTAAGCGTACTCCATTCTATATCTTTTCTATCATGTTCGTTAAGATCAAACTCATCTCTAATATCTATCGCTTTATTAATCGCTCTTCCAATCATTTGAAAATAAGGATTGTTACAAGTTAAGAAATGTGTTTGCTCTTCATTGTATTTATCATTAAAGTTTACCCTTATATTTAACATTTTACCTAAGTCTTCGTAATGATGTGGTTGCACAATGTCATCTTCAGAAAGACCTAATAAATGAAAACAAAATGCATGCAACGTTTGAAAGTATGGAACTCTTTTTTCATCTACATTAATTCTTTTCATTGCTTCGTTGGCAGCTTTTTTGGTAAAAGCAAAGTATCCTATTTTGTGTAAAGGCACACCTATACGTTCGTAAGCTTTGACTCTTTTAATTAATCTAAAAGTTTTACCTGTTCCCGGTGGTCCGTATATCTTAGTTACTTTTTTCATCGGTCCTTTTAAATGTATCTAACAATGTACCAGTAAATCCAAAATTACCGTGATGTGTTGTTTCTCCATCTGCGACCGCATAAAATTTAAAACCTGCATTTCTAGCTAAGTTACAGAAATGAGTATCTTCACCCCACCAATATCCTGACTTAGCATCAAATACAGTGTCCCAAAAATTATAAAAATAAGAGTTTGCTTTTTCTGATATTATTTCTTTTTGTTTTATTTTTAAATTAGGATGCTCTTTCATTAACTTCTCATAAACTTTTCTACTAATTAAAGTTAAACCTGCAGGTCCCGCAATTATCTCTGTAAGACCTTTGTTGTCTATTTGAATATCTGTTGGATCTTTAAAGGCCACAGAATATTTAACTGTATTATCTGGTGTCTTTTTTCTGTATGGAGTACATATAAAATCTTTTTCTGATAGTAACATTCTTCCTACAAGTTTTGGATCAAACTCCATGTCAGCATCTATAAACAGTTGATAGTCATAACCTGATTCTAAAAATAAAGATGTTAAAACATTTCTTCCATACCCCACATATGGACATTTAAATGTTCCTATCTCTGCTTTTATTTTTGCCTGTGTAAGTTTATCAAAAAGTTTTATTAGTGATAAACATGTGGCCACGTGCATTGTATCGTATGTGGGCATACATACAAATACACTAGGTAATTTTTTCGTCATACTATATTCTCCTTATCTTCAATTGTTATTTTCTCATCTGGTATTTCTTCTTTCATTAAATCATCTGCAGGCATTTTTAAACAACGTACCGGTGGAAATGATTTATCACTTTCTCCTTTTGGAAATCTTTTTTGAAATCCAAATTCTCCTTTGAAATGAGTCTTAATTAAAGTAGCTGTTCTTGGTCTATCTTTAGTCCAGTCATTTCTTTTTATCTCTTCATAAAATTTATCATAGTCAAAATAATAATATTGCTCATCTTTTAAAACAGCCCCACTTTTAAATGCTGCATATGTTTTAGCCTCTGGACCATTAACATAATCTTCTAAATATTTCTTTAACATCTCAATAGGATTTGTTCCAGCAGGTGGTTTGATGTCTTCTTTGGTAGCCCAAAGTGCATCTAGAATTGTTTGATACTCATTGTTTTTAATTATTGGAGGAAAGATAGGTGTTTGATCTGCTATTAAAGCTCTCATCTCTTTCATCTCAGAAATTTTTTTAATATGCTTTGCATGTATTTGAACCACTTTACTGTCTGATAACTCTACGTTAAAAAAATATTCTGGATCAGGTTTATAATCTATTTTAATTAATCCAGATATTTGTGGCCAACTGCTCTCTTTGTGACTGCCTATACCAAACTTTCTCCGTAAACAAGTTCCTTTTGCACAATATTGTGAGATAGGTAAATCATAACAAGTATGACCAGCTGTATCTTTTTTCCAAAATTTTATTTTTTCTTTTACTTTCTCATCACCCCATACTTCATCATACTTTATAAAGTTACGAGCTGCCTCTAATAATTTTTTGTCCCAGTCATCACTATATTTTTTCTTAGCAAAGACCATGTAGTTAAATAAAAATCTATCTCTTTCATCTTTTAATTTGGTCCCTGATTCCTGAACCTGTTTGCATATCATTTGTAAACATGGAGGCCCGTCTTGTAAATCATCAGGACCACCTGTAAGTATTTCTTTTACTTTTTTATTTGATACTTCAGTTAATGATTCTTTTGTTTGTAAATTATCTTTGACTACATTTAAAAAATCTTCAAGTTCTAATTCTCTTCCATCAGGTAATAAAGCTTTTCGTTCTGTCTTTTTAAAATACGGTAAATTAATAAATGAACCTGATGTTCTTACATTATCTTGGTTCATTCCTAGTTGTGTTTGTTTTGGAAATATTTCTGTCTTAGATGACAGACCAAATAAAAATAATAAATTCTGTAAAAATTCTCTGATTAAAGTTGCAGGTACTTTTTCTTTTGTAAATACATAAATATGAAGTCCGTTACTTTTTGATTTAATAGGTATTACTGGTAAACCTTTTTCTTCTATGACTTTTAAATAATGATGTAAATCAAAATTAGAATAATCAGATGGATCAATATCTATCGCTCCAAAACTAGCAGTTCCATTATCATCACAAGCTTGTATTCCAATGGCACGTTTACCATCTAAATGATCTTGATAATCTTTATCTGTTATTGTTCTTTTGGACCAACCATAATCACCAGGATCAAATTTTAATTTATTTGTTTGTGGGTCATGATAACCATTTTCTACATTACAAAATCCATAATCTCGCTCTAGTCCACTAAAATATTTTCTAAAATCTTTCATAAATTTAAGGCGCCTCCAGTCTCCCTTCAGCGCCTTTGTTATAACAACTTTTTATACTATGTCTTCTTGTTTTTGACCAGCATCATATTTTGGTTTAGCAGCACCTTTAGCTACACTTTTTTGTAGCTGCGCGGCTATCTCATACATAGATGCATCGTCTTTATTAGAAACATCAAGATTTCTTTCTCTTGATGGTTTGTAGACATGCCAGCTTTTGCTTCCTGAAGTTTTACCAACTGTATTAAGTTTATACACAGCTGAATAACTTGCAGGATTAAATGAACCTTCATCATCTGAGAATCTTAGATTCTTGATTAGGTTATTTAACTCCCTCGCTGGTGAAAGATTAGAAGATCTCATTGGGATCACTGCAGGTTTTAACTCACCATCTACTATTGCTAGTACATAGAAGTATGCAGTTTTCTCAACATAATTACCATTTGGTAATCTATATCTTCCATTCTTTTCCTCTTTAGCATCGGCTGGTATTTCTAAATGCGTACCTACCGGAGCAGAGGCACTATCGCCTCTCTCTTGCCACTCAGGATACCTAGTTTGTGAGTGAGCAACGATTACGCTTAATCCCTCCTCACCACTTATAAGTTTACCAAACCCAGATGCATAAATCATACCAGGTTTAGCTCCTTCGACATGCTTTGAATCTCTCTCATTACATTCAGGTGAGAGTTGGTGTAAGATCTTCAGAATTGGTGTTGACACATCATCTGATCTTATCTCTTCAGCTCCTTTACCAGAATCTGCTCTGAGATTGATTGTAGCTAATGAACCTGCATTAGCTTTTTTTGCTATTTGACTTTCCATAGTTACTCCTTTGTTAGTCTATTGTTTTGGTTTGTTAGTTATTTTCGTTTGATATCCAGCAAACGTACTGAAGTACTCTGAAGGAATTTTTCCACCACGTGTATGGAAATCCTCCAGAGCAACTCTAAGGGTTCCGGCATGAACTGAAACTTTACGTTCCGGTTCATAGCCTTGTCCTCTTGCAAGGGTAGCGTAATGCTCTGCCTTGTTATCTTCGTCCTTTCCAAACCTTACTGTGATTTCATTTTTCACAATATTGCCTAGTCCGTTTTTCCGAAGCCAGTCATATGCCTCTGCTCTTTTTTCTGCTAATGCAGAAGCAAAAAATTTATTAGATATTTCTATTTCAGAACCATCTTTTAATTTCATTGTTTTAAGATTCATAGAATTCATCATGTCAGGAATTATAACTTGAGAAAAATATTTCTCATCCTGTTCAAGATCTTTTATTTTATCTTTGTAACCTTGTATCTGTTGTTGTATGTCTTGAAGTTTTTGTATTTCCTCAGAGAGTTGTTGAGGATCTGTTTGTGTCACTTGACTAGGTGCATCAGCCCTAAGATTAATTGTCATGTTACTCCTTAATAGTTTAATAGTTTAAATTTATATTTGCACTATCTTATATATAGGAGAATTAGTTGTAGTCAATAGTTATTTTTGAAATAAATTTAATTGTATTGGATAGTATGAAAATTGTCGTCTATCGTATTTTAAAAATTTAAACTTTCCATTTGTTATGTCTGATGCAACTGCACACACCACACCAATTATGGCAGGATCGCCATATAATAATAAGAAATCTTCCTCTGTAAAATCTTTCAAAGATTTTTTTATTTCTAAAACCATGGGTCCTGGTGAAAATTGCATTTGTTTTAAACGAGGAAACATTATCTCAATTTCGCCATATTTTAATGCTGGGGTAATATCAATTTTTGGTTGACCGGTTTCTCTATCTACAGGAATTTCTTGGACTAAATAAACTTTGCTCATTCTTGACTTTTTTCTTTCAACATATTATATAGCTTTTTAGAAAGAAAAGTAAATATGTTAAACTATAAATTTAAAACAGAGCCATATGAACATCAACGTTTAGCTTTAGAACGTTCTTGGGATAAAGAATATTTTGCCTATTTTATGGAGATGGGTACAGGTAAATCTAAAGTATTAATTGATAATGCAGCTATGCTTTATAATCAAGGTAATATAAATGGGCTCTTATTAATTGCACCTAAAGGTGTATATAAAAACTGGTATGAAGCAGAAATACCTACTCATTTGCCTGACTATATAAATAAAAAAATGGTCTTGTGGAAAAGCTCAGATAAATCAGGTGAGCAAGTTAAAAAGTTAAATACTTTATTTCAAACAGGTACAGATTTTCATATTTTAATTATGAACGTAGAGGCTTTTTCTTATGACTTTGGAAAAGAATTTGCTAAAAGATTTCTTAACTCACACAATGCCATGATGGCAATTGATGAATCCACTAGTATAAAAACACCTACAGCAAACAG
>Ga0160423_10003627_pt1 | contig 12816 bp, 4 predicted proteins | sample CRUFie14St8metaG_FD_108191 | JGI IMG/M metagenome (GOLD analysis project Ga0160423, IMG submission 108191) | Marine microbial communities from the Costa Rica Dome - CRUD Field 142mm St8 metaG | ecosystem: Environmental > Aquatic > Marine > Oceanic > Photic zone | place: Costa Rica: the Eastern... | reverse complement strand
TCTGCGTGTAGGTTGTCCTTTTCGGACAAGTGGACCTTTGCGCTTGCCCATCCAATCTCCCATGAATCGCTTGTTGAATCTTACTTGTCGGGCACACCATTCCCAATCGTTGTCGTTCCACTTTCTCTTGGCTTTTTGAAACACAGCCTTTGCATGAACAGGACCCTTGATGTAGTCCTTTGGTCCACCAAGACCAATCTTCTTCCTCATCCGCAAGATGGCTCTCCCGCTTACTCGGCCAGAGTGTATTCCTTGCTCCTTGGCCTCGGAAGCAGACAACCCTGCTTTCTTTCCGAGCGGTGAATTAAGGAATGCTTCGAGTTCCTTATTCTTCATGTTGATGAGTTTAGCCCAGTCCATGAACCATTCTTCTCGAGATTTTGGGTTGGACAATAATTTCTTGAGTTTGGCCCGCTCGCTGTCTGGATAAAGATGCATATACAGTCGCTTTATGCGTTCCTCTTCTTCGTAGTTATGGACAGGGAATGTGGGAGCGGTGGAAGCAACTTTGTGCACCATTGCTCCGTATTTTTTTGCGAAGCGGTTTAATGTCGCTTTATCTCCTTCGAGTGGACTTGCCATTGGGAAGGGGTTAGGATACATTTCCGAAAGGGCTATTCCAGCGTAGAAGAAAGTTCGATGGCCCCACCTTCGCTCAAACTTCTCTTCCCAATCTGTGGATGGGAAGGGGGGCTCTGTTAGTGGGTTCCCTGTTTTGGAAAAGGTGTGCTTTACTGACGGCTTGATGAACCAACCGACGTTGTCTTCGAGAACGCCATATACATCGACCCCCCAAATTGGCATCCACATTAACGACGAGTAATCTGCCGCTTCGTTCATTCCCCATTGTTTGTATGCGACGTTGTGTAAGAATGGAGATTCAGCAATAATTTCATATTTGTCGTTCTGCCTTTCATTCATCAATTCACGAGCATAGCCCTGTCCCTTTATACTGGTCCCACTTCCCGTCCTCGCATACATTAGAACACGAATCGTATTTGTGAATGAAATGGTTCTATTTGCGTTCTTTGTGGCGACGGGTATATCGAATACTCCCACAATTCTTTTATGGTATTCGACGAGCGGAGAAACCAGTTTAATTCCTCTTTTAGATTGTTCAATGTAGGTTCGGTCCACTTCGTTTAGGTAGTGGCTTACAGGGGGGTTATGTTTGACTTCTCCGTGCTCTTTACAATACCAATCGGTGTGAGTCATTGCCTTTACATCACACACGGGACAACCGTATACTGGTAGCAACTCTGGAGGATTCTGTCTTTCGATATCGTCTGAAATCTGTTTTGCTGTTGCATGGGGCTTGTCTCCTTGAGATTTGATAACCATATCAAATGGAATATGTTGGGCGTCAGCGACTTGCTTCTTGATTTGTTTTGCTTTTGTGGCCGCTTGTTCCTTCGTGACGGCAACCTCTGACCGTAGTTTGGTTGCGAGTTTAGCAGGCGTCATGTCGGGGTCAAGGAACACAGAAGTGGTGCTCGGGAATGCGTCTTGATATTTCGATACATTGCGGAGGTTGACATCCACGACGGCTACCGGCTTTGTGAAGTCGGAAAACCTGCGACCAAACATGTATCCGTTCTTTGCTTTGTTCCATTCTACGAATTCACCCTGTTCAATCATTTCTTTGAACTTGGAATCTGACACGAATATCCGGTCGGTAGACTTGGCTTCGTGCTTACGCTTTGGTCGTGTAGTTACTGTTGGGATAACTACCCCATCCGTCATACGTGCAACTTCTTCGATGACGGCCTGCTTACCTGTCACTGTTGGACCTGCAACGGTAACTACGTGTATCTTCTTAGCATGTCTCGGGTTCACCATTACTGCTGGTTCTGGTGCTTCTGCGAACGAAAGGCCGGGGGTGAAGTCTGATAATACACGACCTACTTGTTCGTAAAGGGAAACTGCAAGGTCTGCTCCGAATGGGTCTTCTTCCGTGAAGTGACCTTTCGCTCGAGACATTGTCGTTCTGAACGAGCCGCTTGAAAGTCCCAAGGTAACAGTAGCATCTGATTCTTCTATCGGTATGAACAGTTGACCATTGTGCTTTTTCTTGACCTCAAGATATTGTTCTGCTATGTCCCCATCAATTGGAGAATCGTATGAACCAGCGTAGATGATTGACTTAGCAACAGGAGGCGGGTTTGTCTTGACTCTTGTCTGCAAGAAGTCTGCTATCTTGCTGAATAATTCTTTAGCGACCATTACCTTGTATTGTTCTACATTAGCCTTGTCGAGACGACCTTCTTGCTTGGCTTCTGAAGCCAATGATGTGAACATGAATGGATGGTGAGCAATCATATCGGCAATCTGTAATGCGTATGCTACTCCAAGGAAATCTCCGGCTTGAGACTTGAATGCTTCGGGAGTGGTATTTTTCCTTCCGCAGTCGGTTAGCATCAATAGTGCACATACATCCGAGACTTCTTTTGGAAGGTTCAGTTCGGGGCCAATTTCGTCTTGGAACATGTTTGAAGCGATAATTGAATGATGAATCCCTTGCTCTTTCTCTCTTTTCTTGCCCACGTCGTGGTAGAGAGCCAATAGCAAAAGGATATCAAGTTTAGAATAGCCCGGTGCTACTTCTTCTTCCATGTATGCTCTTAGAAGTCTTCGGTTATCGTCGTCGAGTCCTAATTCTTTCAACTTGTAGAGTCTTCCCTGTGGGTGGATGTTGGTGCTTGAGAAGTGATGGTCGACCCACCAGTAGACGTATTGTGAATGTCCGTATTCATTAGCCCCGTAGTGTTCGAAGTTGTTGGTGGTGTCTCGTAATTCTTCGAGTTGTGATGCTTTGTGGATGTGTGATATTCTGATAGGTGGATTGTGGCGAAATCCGGCATCACTCGGGTTTTCACGGACAATCTTGGGGTTAGCATGACCCTTGTATTTGATTGTGGCAAAATCCCCGAACCTTCTGTTAAGTCGTGTTACGGTATCCTTCGTCATTTTAGCGTAAAATTTCTCGTCTGGTAGATTCTTGTCTGACTTATGCTTCTTGGTGATTTCTGCCTCCGAAGCATCGATGATACTGTTTATGTCGTCAAGAACCTTGTCTTCATCCATCTTGAGGTAGTCCTCTTCTTTTGATTTCTTGACTGTGATTTCAAAATGGTCAAGACGGTTCTCCATTATCGTATAGAAGTGTTTGATACCAAAGGCAAATGCGAGGTCGAAGTAGAATTGGTAATCGTCTGCACTCGATAGTGATGGTTCATCTTTCGAAGGGTGCGTATGATAAAACATTTTTGCCCCTTCTACTGCTCTGTTCACTTTCAGTTTAGGCATGATGAGTGAACCACGACGATGGTAAATCTTGTCGGCCTTTGTCCAGCCGTATGATTCTCCTCGGTATGACACGAATGAAAACAGAACGTCTCGGAAAGATTCGCCTCCGAACGGAGTGGGAGCGTCAATTACCTTGAAGTCTCGACGTGGGTCGCTAACGAGCATACCATCCATTTCGGAACGGAACTCGGAAACGCTAACTGGATTCTTACGAACACGTTGAGAAGTAACGCCGCCACTTACTACGGTTTGAACTTGACCGGGAGGATTTGACTTTACGACCTCCGTATTGTATTTTGAATCAGTAGTTACTTCGTATACTCTACCTTGGGTGGAGAAGTATTTTGACTTACCAATGACGCTTTTTACCGACTTAGCGATATCTTGCTTTTGCACGGTTCCATTGAGAATGACAAACCACTTTCCTTTCTCTACATCGAAACCAGAAGCGGCAACGGTTGACTGACCAATTACGTCTTGCTCTTGGGGCAGACCGTATGCGTGAGAAATGACGTATTCATTCAGTCTCGTCATCTTCCTCACCCTCTTCGAAGTATTCATCTTCTTCGGAGTCCAGCCCTGTCAGCAAGTTCCCCAATGGATTAGCGAGGTCAAGGCTCATAGATGAGTATTCCTGCCGAACACGAGCAACCTCCTCATCGGTAAGTGTGTAATTTTCAATTGCTTCCATCAGAAGCCTCCCTTTCTCAAGGAGTGGAATTTCCCACATTGGGAATTCAGAGGAAGCATGGTCCATCCACGTTTGGTGAGTAGGGGCGGCATGGAATTCTTGGTATCGTTGTGAGTATAGCGTGATTCTATTATCCCACTCTTCGATGTCGGTTGGTGGGTTTGTTAATGTCCCAAGGTTTTGTTTTAGGACACGCAGGTGTGCTAACTTTTCTGCTTGAGACCCTGTAAACTTCGCCCCCTTAAGCGCACTTTCCATTTCTTTGGCAATACTACCCTTCATCTTACCCGTATCGTATAGTGTAGGGGCGGGTGTTCTCATTTCGGGGTCTTCTTTGCGTGGCATCTCCATCGAAGCCGCATAAATCACTTTCAAATCGTTCTTGCTTTGCTGTGGGTCGTGCGCCCTATACGCATAATTGAATTGTTCAGTGGTAGCACGAATGTTGCCTTCATCTGAACTTAGCATGGCAATACCTGTTGCTCCGGGACCACCATACATGTCTGTGAAATCCATTTGCATGTTGATTGGTAGACCGAGGACAAACGCATACCCTTCACCTTGATTGGTGTTGTATCCTTTGTATAACTTGTATCCTTTTTCTTTTGGGTCTGCCCTTCTTCCTCTTGCTAATGCATCAGCAAATTCCTTGTCGAGCGAAATGGATGGGGGCATTGGCTCCCCATCTGGACCAATTACCCCTGCTTCAAACGTAGGTCGCTTTTTACTAACGCCAAAGTATCCGGTGGACGGGTTACTCTTGATTGTCTGCCACTTCTTCTTACGGAAGTTGGGTCCAAGGACATAAAGTGGGACAAACACATACTCGAACAACACGTCGCTCTCTGTATCCATGTTCATCTGGTCGACAATCGCATCCTCTGTCCACGATGGGTGTTCAGAAACGAACCCCTTTTCTCTTGTTAACTTCTCTGCATCCTTCAACACTTTCTTACGGGCTTTCGTGTAAGATTTGATGACTTTCTTACTTTCTGCATGTAAGTCATTGCTTGTTTTGTCAACCTGCTTCTGTGAAGGAGATTTCTTCAAAGCCTCTACTGATTTGAGTATCTTCGAGCCTTTTCTCAATGCTTTGGGCCGGAAGAACACAAAGCCGTGAGGCACTACTATGGCTTCCCAAGGAACGCCCCAGAAAAACCTCGATACTAATGAAGAAGCGAGGTCATGTCCCGAAATAATTGGGAACATGGGTGGCTTGAACGTGTCTCTCGGATGTGTGTGAAATACGACGTCTGCCGCATATACATCGTTGGTTAACCACATATCGATAGAACCACGATGGTGAGAAGACCCGTAAAATATGGTGCCGTCCTTGATGTATCCTCCATACTCCTTACTACGACCAGAACGCTTGGATAGGTTCCATAACTTACGGTATGCTTCTATTGGCATCAACCACGGTTCTTCTCGGGGGAACCCTTGCGGAGAGTTGTAAAATTTCATTTTACTCAAGGAAGAATCCACAATCAACGCTCGGTCTACTTCTGACCCGGTAGAAGGGATAATGGGCAGAAGGTTGGCGAGTCCTTGCATCCAAGCCGGATATCCACTTACAGTAATTGGGTTCTTACGTGGGGCCCTACCTATGTTCAGACCACCTGCTCCGTCTGCTTGCTCTACACGTAGGTCAAACGTGCTTTCTGGGTCCTTATCTGGCCTTAACTCTCGGATTACTGCTGGACCAATCATTCTTCGAGAAGCCAGAACTTGAGGATATATTCTGTAACCGGACTTGGCCTTCTTTCTTCCTCGCTGTGCCCTCTTTGTTGCTTGATAGAAATATGTGCCAAATGATGCGCTTCTTCCTTCGGATAGTCGTTCATATTCGACTTCAACAATAATGCGAGGAGTGACAAAGTGCCTTCCTTGGGTTACGAAGTAAATTGGGTCTTCTGGTGGAACGCTCGGAACATTGATTGTGTGCTCCCACTTGCCTTCAGAAATCTGCTCCCCCATCACCATGTCGAACAATTCTGATTGTTTTTGATTGTCCCAGCCGGGACCCCAGCCTACACTACCGAGATAGACGTAAGTAGGGTCCCCATACTTGGTCTTCTTGGCCACTGCTACCTCAAACACATGACGGTTCTTTTTCTTGTCCTTCCACGGCTTGGATTCGGTAGAAACGGAAATGATAACTGCGTCAATCGTGTGTCGACGCTTAACTTTGAACCTCTTGCCTTCGTAATGAATCACCAATCCTTCTTGCTGGTTTTCTTTCACATGCAGGTTCCAGAGAGCCTCCAATCTGGGGCCGCTTGCGTTAGGAATATGTTCTAAGGGTATAATCTTGACTTTATCGCCCTCAAATGGAAGAAGTTCCCCGTGGCGAACGTTGTATCCTGCATTTGCAGGATTGTTGTCGATACTAATTGCATCAATCAAAGCATACCGTAATTGCTTGAACGCTTTAGGGTCGATTTCATTTCTCATGACTACCGAAGTAATCGCTTGAGGTCCTCGCACTATTCCAAATTCGTCGTGTTGAAACAACTCTCCTACAAACAGTGCCTCCGATACTCCCTTCTTACGACAGGCATCTTCAAACTCTCTTGTGACGTGATTTTCCCAAAGAATGAGCCCTCCCTTGCTTGCCATGATAGTCGTTACAGGGGTCTTGAGCGTTGTAGCACCAGAGCCTCGAGAAACAATCGTTTTTTCTGATGTAAGAACGGTTCCGCCGACTTTGTGGCCTCCTTGTTCTTTGTAGTGTATGCCAAACAATGAGCCGTTGAATTTGGGCGTTACCGAATAGTTTTCTTTGTCTGAAAACATCTCTAATGCCTCTTCCCACCGAAGTTGTGTAAATTCGGGTTTCTTTTTCCACTCTGTTGTGGCTAAAGCAAGTGGGTGTTCTGGCTCTACTCCCTCGCTTCGGAAACATGGTGGGTGTGCTTCAGTTTGGCCTTCTTCTTCGTGACCATATCCAATTTCCACTTCATCAAAGAAGTTGTCTACAAGTATAGCCATACGGTCAAAGTTGGCGAGAACGTGTTCTGGGTGCGCATCTCGGAATGGGTCAAATGCATCAAGTTGGTCGAGCGATAGCGGGACTCTGACCAAACCACTTCCGGGTGTGGACCACATACCATCATCTTCGGCTGTCTTTCCGGCGTTTGGTTTGTAATGTAGCCCGAAGAACATTGCCCACATTGCTGGTGTTCTCTCTTCTAATTCTATGATAGCGAGATTCTCGGCGATAGACTCGGCCTTACTCGATTTACTCTTGAAGACGGCACCCGGAACATTTCCTAATGCTCGTCGAATGAGATTGTTCATTGCATGACGGTCATCAAATGACGGCCCGCTACCTTGTCCAAACCAAACGTGGTAGCCATGTCCACTATATTGAATCAGTATGGGATACCCTGCCGCTCGGAGTCTTTTGGCCACTTCTTTGACGACCCTTTTCTTCTGTCGTTCTGTTACATCAATATCATGGAAGTCGATGTCGGCTACTCCGGCTTTGTAGTTTTCTCCTGTGTTACTAAGAGCGAACCACAGGGCACGATGGCTACCTGTTTCTACATGCTCGTGCATGAACGCTTCAATTTCTTCTTCCGAATGTATGATTGGTCTACCTGTATGGCCGACAAAGCACTTACCGTTACTGGTGGAGTATTGAATGGACGTCAAACTGTGGTGCATTGTTTTTTTGAGTTGATACGGGACCACCTTTCGATTGTATTCGAGAAGCCTTGACTTGATGTAGGATATTTCTGCATCTGCCTTTATCCAATATTCTGAGTTACGCTTCTTCATGTTATCGAGGTCTTTCCACCCCTTGAAGCCGTCTTTGTTGGCGTTTCTTTCTGCTAACCTTGCTAATGGCATTGGCATTGGGTCCCAAGCACGAACAGCAGATTCACCTACTTCTCCGACAGAACCTTCTAATTTTTCCATTAGCATGGGTTTGACATCTGCAACATAATCTGCAAAGCCGTAACTTTCGATATCAAGCACCTTTTCTCCGGTAGCCATATCAAACGCTTGAACTCCTTTGAAAGTAGAAGCGTCGGAAAAGTTGTTTTCATCATATGCCCAATATGGCTTCGTCCACATCTTATCGATGAATAGGTCTACATCTGATTCGTCTGGGATTCTACCAGAACCTACTATCAGTTGTATGAATTTGTTAAACTCGACCAAATACAGACTGAAGTCTCTCATTCGCTTGTCCTCCTATTTGGGCGTAGGAGACTTGGGTTTGGTAGAGGTGGAGGTGGAGGTGGAGGAAACTCCGCAGGAGTTGGCCCCATCATAATGCCTCCCTTAAGTTCTTCTCCTTGTGATTCTACCGGAGCCTTTGTTGCTTCGGTGTTTCTTTCCATTGCTAATGATGCGGCAAGAACATAACTCGGGACAGTCAGTGTTTCTCGACAAATATAGATGAATTGACGGTATGCTGGAACCGACCTTCCTCTCAATTGGAAAGACTCATCGTTGCGTAGTCTTTGCATGAAGAAGTCTTGCAACTCGGATATGTCGGTTATGCTATCTGAACCTGTGGACTGGAATGCCGTTAAAAGCCCAGCAATTAGAACGTAGTTGTCTCGATATGTTGTCCGTAGGAACGAAACGTAATTCTTGAACAACAATATGTTCTTCTCGATGTCTGGTGTGAGACCAATAGAGAATTTGTCGCTTTCCAATTCTGCCCTTGATATTGTTCCTGCCCACGATGGTGGCAGAATCATTTGCGTATTCTGTCTCACCCGTTCGACTTGAGAAAATGTCTGTTGCCAATATCTGGCTGGGTTGGCCTTCTCGAGTGATAGCATTGTAACAATTGTTGCCTCCACGGTATCCCACATTTGGTCAAAAAGGGGTTTCTTTTTCTGCTTCTTGCCCTTCTTGTTCTTCTTTTGAGGCTGTCTGTCTAACTCGATGGCAATGTTTGCTATTTCATTGTAGAACCGTTGGAAGTATGTTTTCATAATCATTCGTAGTGTAGGGACGTCGAGTGTTCTGATAACTGTGGTTGGCTGAACAACTTGCATATTGTATATGTCTACCCCAGCAGGTGCCGGAGCGGGAACAGCCATTCGCTGTCGTAGTTGATTGAATTCTTCTTGGACAGGTCTTGCCTGTAAGAGTCGGGTAGAAATGAAATCTGAATACCATTTTACTTCGAGCAAATTCAAATCTTGCTCGTAGAGTTTACGATAGTTCCCGTCACCCGCAAGAGCGAGGAAGGAAGCGGCCAACCCGCTCATGATGGATGCTCTTTCTTCTGCAAGGAATTCTGCAACTTGCTTTTGCTTCTTGGCGGATGTTTTATAGAAGTCTGCATCTGCGGAGAAGGCTTCATCTACCTCTTTGTATTCTTTAGAATATCTTCTAAAGTCAATTTTAGTTGAATTAAGGACAAGGGATAGGTGCGACTCCATCTCGAAATACCTGTCGAGCATGACCCGAGTAAACCATATTTGGGTCGAGTTGTATGAGCCGATTGCTGAACTTACATCTTCTTCGTCCTCGTCTACGTCTGATTCTATTTCGAAATCTTGTGCTTGCAGTCCTCTGATTTCGTATATCTGTTCTGTGTCCAAGTCAATATTAGTTGGCTCAACGTCAATATCGTCGTCGTTGTCATTGACCAACTCATAACCAGAATATTGAACATCATACCTCTTATCTCCTGCGACCGAGTATTCATTCACTATTACCCACCCGGTGTCGTCTGGATTATCTTCTGGGCTGGAGTCAACAATGTAGGCGAACCCATCTGGATACATTCCATTGTATGGGGTCCATTCTTCGAATGCTGGAGAACCTTCGTATCCATTACTCGACGACCACGGAAATCGATTGTCTTCCGTGGGAGTCATTCCTGCAATTTCTTGACCCATAAACAACTCTTGGTAAAATTCCCTGCTTTGGTTTAGAGTAACCCTCTTCCCCTCATCACTAACGGCTGTCGCATCGAATAGGTCTTCGATGGATTTCAAGAAGTCAAAGGTAGCACCGGTAGGGTTCATTCCATTTTCTGTGAAATCTGTTGGTATGGTTGCTCTTTCCCCTGCCGGTGCTTCAAACCCAAGACCGTCGATTGCTACGGTCTTCATCAAGTCTGGTGTGGCGTTGAAAGTGGCCTGTAATGCGGCTCTCGCTAATCTACGTTGTAGTTCAAGAGTCATAACATCACTGTCCAACATAGAGTGGGCCCAAGTAATGAAGAACAGGCTCTTTTCTACGTCAATCAGAGGTTGACCTACTGACGGATTAACGTAAGCCAACGTCACTATTGTTTCTACCATTTCGTCGGGACCTTCGGAGGTTTCAAACCATGGTGCTCGTAGTAGAGGTCTATCCTCTGTCCCTAATCTGTTGTCATCTTCTGGGTCCGTATTATCCAGTATACGGTGAAATAGTTGCGGTATTCTACCACTGTTATCTTTGTTACGCTGTCCTTTGAAATATTGGAATAACGCTGTGGGCCACGCCTGTGTGAGAGTGGCCAACTCCATAATCGCTGTCCCAATTGATGGAAGGAAAAAGATACTCTCGGGGGCTCTTGTATTGATAAGTTCAGCAAATAAGTCGTTTTCGGCCGCAGTAGGAACGTATTCTCCTCGACTGTTCATTCCAGCACCCATGAGACCTTCTCCCATACTTTCAAAACTTGAATATCCGTTTCTCAATCTAACGATTGGGTCAATACCAGAAAGCCCTCTAACTGCTCTTGGCACAAGTGGACCCATTATGCCTCTTCCCTCGGGTGCACCGCTCAATGGATTCTTTCGATGCATCAGTCTTGCTCTGTCTTGTAAGACATAGTCGCCATACACGTGTTGCGTTAGTAATTGAGCGATAAGAGGATTATAACTGTATTTTGGAGGAGATTCTCCGGGGTTATCTCGGACTCTTGTGAAATCCCGATACATATTGTATCGTTGAACGATAAATGGAGTGAGTGTCTTTTCTGCTTGCTTTGCAAATTTCTTCTCGTTGTCTTTGATGAGATTTTGAATGTCTCCATTTAATTTACGTCGCAGTCCCATGAATATGGGCTGTGCTCGCCGGAAGGTTTTCTTATCGTCCGACATCGCCCTCATGCTCCGATGGAGCACACTACATTAACTGAATCGGCGTATGCCCCATCGACGACAATTCGGAATATCACAGAAGTCGTGCCACCTGTCCCTTCATTCTTTATGACATTCATATCTTCGGCTGAAAAAGTGACTGATGCGACACCATTGGCGTCTGTCGTGCTCAACTTCGTATTCGGCAATGATTGGCCCCCAACATAAGGATATACATTGACAGTATGTCCTGTTTCTTGTTTGGTTAGGTTAACTTGGACATTAAGAGAAGCGGTGTTCAAAACCATGTCTGCATTCACTGTTGCATTTGGTTGAACATTTACGTTTTCGACATTGAATGTTCCTACGCCAGAATCTTGAGTCAATTCGACAGAAGACGGAATTCCTCCATATGAGCCGCCAGACCTTGCCGCGCTACGGTTCTGCTTGTTGTAGTAGTATATACCAATAGCAGATGCCGCAATGATTCCCCATCGTGACCGTGCCGACGATGTTAGAGAAGAAGTGCGTCTTCGGGTGGGCTTGAGTCCTTTGTATGGGTCGTATTTGGTCATGGTGCCACCTCCTCAAAACTCGTTATATCTCCTCGGGCCTGTTGCGACGACAGCGTTTGGGTTCAAGAAAGAACCGACTCCGTATGTGCCTTCGTATTCGTCAACTGCTTCGTAGATGTTTCTAAATGCGAATAGTAATGCAAAAACAAGTGAACCATACTCAAGACGGCCCCATGCTTTACGAGATAGCCCGAAGTCTACTCTTTTGCCTCTCTTTTCCATCAATTCTCGAGTAAGTGATAACGCAAGCCCTGTTGCCGCAAGAGCATCTATACGCACCCATGTCTTGTGTGATAGTCCAAGTGCCGCGTCGTGTGCCATGTTATCACCTTAATCAATCAACCATGCAAGACCGTCACGCATACCTATTTTCATGCTTCCACCTTTGATGACAATCATTGGTTCGCCATTCTCGGGCATAGTAGCATACATCATTGGGAAGTTGCCATCCTTGCTGTCTTCGTTGGTGTGATGAATGTATTTCTGGTCGTCTTCTCCGGTTTCCTTTGGTGACATGTATCCAATGGACCAACATGGGCCGAGAGCATACCAGACATCTCCGACATCAATAGTCTCCTTTTTCATGTCGGTTGGTTCTTTACCACCGTGGAATTTTTTGTAGGCTCTCTTGGCTTTTGCTACTTTCTTGTCCTCCATACCGTCAAGTGGCTTGCGTGGGTTGCTTCGGGGTGGCTTGATTCCGTATCGCGCATACATTTTGTTCATTTCTTCTTGGGGTATGTCGTCAACTTCGGGTATGCTGTCCATTATTTCATCCCAAGTTTTCTCTGGGGTAAATACGCGGTGGCTAAAATGTCCTTTGTCGAAGTAAACTTCTTCAATTGGACCCGCATAGCGTTTGGTTGCGTAATTTGCTACCTTTGAAGAAAATTCTATCCAATCTGGTTGTGCATTATCTGGATATCTAATGTAAAGACCGTCCTCTGTTGCCTTAACATTCGCCCCAGACTTCATTCCTTGGATGGTCGCAATGCCTTTCTTGGGACGTGACACTACTCCTCCAAAAGAATCTCTAAATTGGTAATCGTATTTCTTTGCACCAAACAAGCCGTTGTCTCTTGGAGCAATTCGCTTTCTTGCGGCTTTGCCGTAGTGCTTCTCCACTAACTTTAGTGTAACTGCATAGCGTTGTCCCGAGTCTGGGAATTCTGCTCGCATCTTTGTGTTACCCATC
>Ga0160423_10003626_pt1 | contig 12818 bp, 7 predicted proteins | sample CRUFie14St8metaG_FD_108191 | JGI IMG/M metagenome (GOLD analysis project Ga0160423, IMG submission 108191) | Marine microbial communities from the Costa Rica Dome - CRUD Field 142mm St8 metaG | ecosystem: Environmental > Aquatic > Marine > Oceanic > Photic zone | place: Costa Rica: the Eastern... | reverse complement strand
TGCTTCTAATATAATTTTATCCTCTCAAACAGGAGCAGAACATTATAAAAAAGCAATTATAGAAGCAAGTGGAGGAACTTATACCGCACCTATAAATACTCCTGGAGGTAATGGTAATACTAATAATACTGCACCAGGAGCTAGTGGTCCTGGAGGAGCACTTATTAATAATCTAGGAACTATGGATATTGATGCTTCTGATCTTGGAGGTAAATTTGGTAGAGGAGGATTTTTTGCAAATCCTTTTGCATTTTTATTTGGTAAAAAAGGTACTATAGATGTAAATAGTAAAGCCGATGATGGAACTGTATTTGCAAGTTCTAAAGAAGGTCGAGTTAAAGGAATATTTGCTTCTTTTATAAATGATTTTGGTGCAATTTTTGATAAAAATACTGAAGCAGGGTTCCTAGCAAAATTAGGAGGACTGTTTGTAAGTGGTATAGAAGGTTTTGGTTCTTTATTTCAAAGTCTTCTTGGAGGTATGGGAGGTCTCTTAGGAGGAGGCGGAACAAGTCTTCTTGGCATGCTCATTCCTGGACTTAGGTATGGTGGAATGACAAAAAATTATTCTACCGGAGGAATCGCACGAGGCCCACAAGCTGGATATCCTGCAATGCTTCATGGAAATGAAGCCGTTGTTCCTTTACCAGATGGAAATAAAATACCTGTAGATCTTGGTGCAGGAGCAGGCGGAGTAAATAATGTTTCAGTAAATGTGAATGTTGCTTCAGATGGACAAGCAACTACAGAGATGACTGGAGATAAGGCGGGAGGATTAGGAAAAGCCGTTGCAGTTGCAGTTCAAGAGGAATTACAAAGACAAAAACGACCCGGCGGAATACTTAGTCCCTTTGGAGCAGCATAATGGCACTTGGATTCACAACATCAAATGCGTTTGGAAGTCTAGCTGTTTTACCAGATAGAGGATTTACAAGAGAAGCAACACAGTCTGTTCAAACTATTTCTTTTGGGGATGGCTATGAGCAACGAGTTGCTGTAGGTATAAACTCTACAAAAGAAACTTACAATTTAACTTTTGCAAACAGAACAAAGCAAGATATAGATAATATAGCAGGATTTTTAAATAGTACAAATGGTGTAACTGCTTTTGCTTTTACAGTTCCTGATAATGCAAGTACAGAAGAAACTACAGGCATATTAGATAATTCAGGAGATAACGAAAAAACTATAAAAGTAGTTTGTGACAGAGTATCACAAACTTATGCCTACGATAATCATTACAGTTTAACAGCAACTTTTAGAAGAGTTTTTGAGCCATGAGTGATCTTATACAAACAGTTGAAAAACAAGCAATTGATTCAGAGCTTATCACATTATTTGATCTTGAGTATGCGGATGGACAGTTTGCTTATTTTTCTCCCGAAGGAAAAGATGAATCTCTTGCTGATATTCAGTTTCGTGATACAGGAGGAACGGCTCGTACATATATAACTATTCCTGCTGAAGCGGATGGATTTTCTGTAAACTCAGATGGAGCGTATTCTCGCCCTGAAATTACGATAGCAAATGCACTTTCAACTTTTAAGACAAGTATTGGAAACTTAGACTATGAAGATCTAATTGGAAGAAGAATAACAAAAAGAACTACATTAAAAAAATATTTAGTTGGTGAAAGCGGAGATGCAACTCCACCCGTAGAATTTCCCAAAACTACTTATGTAATTGATAGAATTAAAGATAAAACTTTAGTAAGTATCACTTTTGAACTTGCAGCTCCCTTTGATTTGGCAGGATTAATGCTTCCAAAGAGAGTAATTATAGGAGGTGCCTGTCCCTGGAAATATACAGGAGCAGATCAAAGTAGAGCTTTAACAGATATAGAAGGAGGGTGTAACTGGGCGCAAGATTCAAAATTTTATGTAAATGGTTCAAGCACTGCCTACTACCCATACTTAAATAAAAATGATGAATATATTTTACCTTTAAATAGTAATGATGCTCCAACAGGTACGGGGCATATAAATGGTAATGCTACTTTAGTTACAGGCAATTCTCAAACATTTCAACCAAATGCTTTTTACCACCAAACAGGAATAAGTGCAACTTTAATAGGAACAGATGGTAGCACTTCATCCACAGTAGTTGCTCAATACTGGCAATGTATAGCCCCAACAGCTACTACTACTGCTCCTTCTGCTTCAAGTAGTCTCTGGAGAAAAATAAGAACTTATACAAATTATTCCCAAGGAACTCAATATAAAGGATATAGAAATAAAGAGCATAATGAATATGTAAAGCATACCGTAAATGGAGTGAGTACGGTTTGGCAGGTTACAAGACAAAGCGTAGTTACTTCTGCTAGTGTGGCTCCTGGAGAAACTGAGTTTTTTACTCGAGGAGATATTTGTGGTAAAAAAGTTACTTCTTGTGCTTTAAGATTCCAAGCAAAACCAAATAGTCCAGCAGGATTTAGCAGATTAAAGTCAACAAACGCATTACCTTTTGGAGGATACCCAGGTGCAGCTGCTAGAAGATAGGGAAATATTAATACATTTATTAGATAAGTATCCAGAAGAGGCTTGTGGAATAATTCAAAATAAAAAAGGAAAGTTAAACTGGATACCGTGTGAAAATTTAGCAGAAGATAAAGAAACAGATTTTATACTAGATCAAGCAGAATATTTAAAAGCATCTTTAACTGGAGATATACACGCAATTGTTCATAGTCATCCAAATGCCTCTTCAGAGTTAAGTGAGCGAGATAAAAAAGCAAGCGATTTTTTAAAAGTTCCATATATAGTTTATTCAATTCCTTCTGGAGAAAAAACTATATATAACCCAAAGACAGAAGAAGAACTACTTGGAAGAGACTATAAGTTTGGTGAAAATGATTGTTTTACTTTAATTAGAGATTATTATAAACAAGAATTAAATATAAACATTCCTTCAATGATTTTTGAAGATGATTGGTGGGAAAATGGATTAAACTACTTTGATGATTTATTTGAAGATTTTGGATTTGTAGAAGTTGAAGAACCACAGAAGAATGATATAGTTGTATTCTCAATTCGATCTAATATTCCAAATCATTGTGGCGTATATTTAGGAGAAGGGGCATTTATGCATCATGCTGAGCATCGACTTTCATGTAGAGAAAGTCTTTATCCTTTTTGGATAAAAAATATAACAAGGTACTGTCGTTATGCAAAAAGTTAAATTAGTAGGAGAAATCTCAAAGTTTGGTTCCGACTGGGAAACAAACTGTCGTGATATTCGAGATATTTTTAAACTGATTGATTGTCAGACCCCCGGCTTTCGACAGCATTTAGTAAGTGCTGCAGATGCTGGAATTTCTTATGAAATTCAAAGAGGAAAAGATTTTCTTGAGAGTCCCGAAGAACTTTTACTAAGTATTTCTTCTGAAGATGTAATTATTACAGAAGTTCCGTCAGGATCAAAAACTGGTGCAGGAAAAATACTTGCAGCAGCAGCTATTGTTACTATCATGGTATTACAGCCTCAATTATTTTTTACGATGCCAAGCGGAGTAACTGCAACAGGAGTTACAGGTGCTACTAGCATAGGTGCAGCTACAGGACTAAGTGTAGCAGGAAAAGTAGCTGCTATGGTGGCTATAAATTTAGCAAATACAGGTATGGCACAACTAATGGCTCCAGGACCAGAGTCTGATGGAGGCCCAGAAAATCAAGGATACTTTTTTGATGGCCCAGTAAACAATGTAGAACAAGGTCTTCCTGTTCCAATATGTTATGGGGAGCTAAGAGTTGGAGGAGCACCAATTAGTGTTGCTTTTGATCCGCCCCTTCCTTCTCTTGCCGATCTTACTGGGTTTTCTGGACGTTTAGTAAATACACAAGTATCTAATTTTAATCAAGGTACACAAGAAACAGTAGTAAAAGATGATAAAACTTGGGCAGTACCTTCTTCAAATCAAGTGCAAGTGCCCCCAGCAAAGCAAGTTTTCAGACCTTCTAGGAGTTAAAAATGATTAATCCAGAAAATCCTCCAGGACCTTCCTCTTACTTACCTACTTCATTTAACGGAAGTGGAAGTCGTTTTAACCTTCCTTCTGGCGCATATGAAAAGCAGCAGGCAACTATATTTGATCTTATTTCGGCAGGAGAAATTGAAGGTCTTGTAGGAGGCTTGGCTGGAGTATTTTTAAATGGTACTGCTGTAGCAAATCCATCTACTGTTGCACAATCACAAATATTAAACACTCAAGGTACTTGTGATATATCAGGAACCGCTGTTACAAATGCTGTTATCTTTGGAACAACAACCGGACTATTTTCAAAAGTTGGATCAAGTGATACACGTATCCTATTAATAAAAGGTGCGGGAGCAAGCAGTACTTTATCTGCAGCAGCTAAAAAAGGTCAAACAGAGATTAATGTAGCAAATAGTGGATTTTTTACTTCTGCAATCGCAGGAATTGCTCTTGGAAATATAGCGTCAACAACTACACAAAATCCTATAGTTCCTTGTGTTAGAATCACAGGAGCAAATACAGATGGCGGGGATTTTATAAGTACTTTAGTTGCTGCAAGAAATAATGATCAAGTTGCTATTTTATCTACTCCTCTTCCAAAAGATGTGGCGTCAGGAACAACAATTAAAGTTGACTTTGTATCTTTAATTGTTACAAATAGTATTGCAAACTCTGGAAAAAGTGTAACTGTTGCCGTTGCAGCTTCTACAGGAGTAACTACTGCAGACTGTTTACTAAGCGGTCCAATTAATCTAACAAATCAAGCTTCTACTGCCAGAAGTGGAACAGGAGCTCTGAATTATAGTAATGTTACTACAAATTTTTATACAGGAGAAAGGTATCAAGCAGCTCATTTAAATGCAAGAGGTTCTACAAAATCTGCTTCTTATACTGCTTCTCCTAACTTTGAATTAAAATGGAATGTAGCAAATGATCCATCAAGTGGACAAAGTGATTTTACTATAACTCCATCCACTTTTCCTTTCTCTCAACATAGTGCGGAAGAGGTGGATTCTGTAGAAATAGATATTGAGTTTCCGGGAGGTCTCTACGCTTTAGATAGTCAGGGAGGAGATAAATATGCTTATACAGAATTTCAAATAGTACTTGATTATAGATATAATTCTAATGATGCTTATTCGAAAAAGATAATTGCAGGAAAAAATTATGGTGGAGCAGACTTTGATAGTAATGTTCCTACTTGGGTTGCGGATGGAAGTGGCGGTCTATTTAAAAGAATAGACGGATATTATGCTGTAGGTGGATCTCGTTCTGGTGCAGAGATAATTACTCAAATTCGTTCAAAAAGTCCCTTTATAAAAACTTATAGTGTTAATTTAAAAGAACTACAGCCTCTTGTTGATTGGCAAATAAGAATAAAGAGATTTTCTCCAGAAACTGCAGAAGACTATATTGGGCCGCTTACAGGTGTTAGCCCTCCAGAAGTTGGGGGCACACTCGTTGCAAATGCAAGAGTAAAATTTGTAGAAGCAATTATAGAAGAAAAATTTAAGTATCCTCTTTCTGCATACTCTGTTATAAGTTTTAATGCAGAAGATTTTCCAAGCCCTCCAGAGAGAGCATACCATATTCGTGGTAAAAAAGTAAAAGTTCCAAGCAACTACATAACAAGAGAAGAAGCAGGAAGTAATCAAGCAAAGTATACTAGAAATATAACTTCTGGTGCTGACTCAGGTTCATATCAAATATGGACAGGCACCTTTAGAGGAGATACTGTAGCAGGTACTCCTGCTGCAAATATTAAAAAAGTATATACAAATAATCCTGCATGGATTCTATATGATATTTTGATAGATAAAGATGTAGGTTTGGGTAATTTTTTAGAAGAATCTGATATTGATAAGTATTCTCTTTATAAAATTGCAAGATACTGTGATGAATTAGTACCAGATGGAAAAGGTGGACAAGAACCTAGATTCACTACAAATGTATACTTACAAAAACAAACAGAAGCATATAAAGTTATAAAAGATTTATCCTCTATTTTTAGAGGTATGATGTATTGGATTGATGGTGAAATAACTTTTGTACAAGATAGTTTTAAAGAGCCCGTATATACTTTTACAAATGGAAATGTTGTAGATGGATTATTTTCTTACACATCTACAGGTCAACGTGCGCGATCTAATCAAATTAATGTTTCATGGAATAACCCCTTAGAAGGCTTTAAACAAACAGTTTTAACTGTAGAAGATACTGCAAATATTTTAAAACAAAAACGTCTTATTCCTAAAAATATAGCAGCGTTTGGTTGTACCTCTGAAGGGCAGGCACAAAGAGCCGCTCGATGGCACTTAATAACAGATACAAAAGAAACCGAAATGGTTGCTTTTTCTACTGGTATAAATGGAGCATATTTAAGACCGGGAGATTTTATAAATATACAAGATCACCATAGAGACGGTCTTGTAGCCTCTGGAAGAGTTAGTAGTGCATCTTCAACAACTCGTGTTACATTAGATAGAGCTGTAACTTTAAGTAATTTTAGTGGAAATACTTCTCATATTTTATACTTAATTTATCCTTCATCAGGTGTATACTTAGATCAAGAAGATAGTGTTACTATCAATAGTGTTGTATATAAGAGAGGTAGTTTAATACTTACAAATGCTTCTGGCGGAGCTATTAATACACAGGCAGATGCAGCTAATTTAGTTGATGATTCTGGAAATTCAGTAAGCACTCAGTTTTCAGAAAATACACGAATTGAAAAACAGTTTATAAATTCAGTAAACACAGCAAGTGGTAAATCTACTATTGATTTATTTCAAGCTTTTACATCAGCTCCGAATAGTGAAGTTATCTGGGCTATTGGGCCTACAAATGAGTTTAGCACCGCAGATATACAGCAATATAGAGTTCTTGCAATAGAAGAAGAAGATGGAGGAAAATATTCAATCTCCGCAAGTATTGTATCAATAGATAAATATGACAATATTGAACGAGATGAAAAAGTATATATTCCAGACTATTCTGATTTATCTGGGCCTTTAGTAGATGTACCTACTCCTTCAAATTTGATGGCAGAGTTAGTAAATGTATCCTCTCCTACAATAGATGCAAATGGAGCAAGCTATGAAGCTATAATATCTTGGTCGTATCCTGAAGAAACATTTACCGATACTGCAGGCAATGCTCGTACAAGAGCATATAGATTTGCAAATTTATTTGAAATAGAACATAATATTTTACCGGGTAATCTTCCTGGAGGATTTTCTTCTGTTTCTGTTTCTGCTGGTTCTACAAATGTAAGAATCCCAAATGCTTCTGCAGGTAGTTATAAAGTTAGAATAAGAACTGTTTCTGATCTAGGAAGTAAATCTCCGTGGATTACTCGAAATCCTACTATAGCTGCTCCTATAGCCGCTTTTAGTAGAGTATCAAATATACCAAAAGGTGGAACATTTACAGGAACAATGACTTTTGATGAGTCAGTTCAAAAACTCAAAATTGAAGAAAGCGTATATACTTATATTGCACCAAATACTATTGAATTAAATGTTTCAAGTGCAACTACAGCACAAAAAGAAATAAACTTTTCTTCAATGCCAAGCAACTCTACGGCATATTTATACTATGATAGTAGTACTGGGCCCGCAAATCCTTGGAAAGTTGTTGCTGTTCATACCGATACTGTAGCTCAAGATTTATCTGGAAAAGAAATAGACTTTTCTTATTTTAAACAAGTAGGAGCTACAAATAATGGATTGACTGCAATTTCTGGTACTGTAAGCGTCACTATTGGAAGTAGCACTGTTACAGGAAGTGGTACATCTTTTACCTCTGACTTTGCGGCAGGAGACTTAATAAAAGTTACCTCTGGAAGTGCAGCAGGAACAGAGGTTACAGCAGCAGAATATCAAGAAGTAAGTGAAGTTATAAGTAATACAGAACTTATAACTCGAGCAGCTTTCCTTCGAACTTTTAGTGGACAGTATGGTTACAAGCAATCTTTCAAACCAGATTTTTCAAATGATGCAATACTTGTAGCCATACAAAAAGGCTCTGGTACAAGCTATGGTGCTGTAGAATTTTTCATAAATACAAAAGGAAAGAGAGGAGCAGGAAGATGGCAAGTTCCTGTAACTACTCTTCCTACAAATAGCACGCAGGCTCAGACAGCTTGGGATAGTACCTGGGCAGAAAGACCTGGCTCTCCAGTAACAGGAGATCAAGCTCTTTTCTTCACAGGAACACTAGCAAATATGACAGGTCAAGTTCCATTTAGCTATGATGGAGCAGCTTGGCAAATACAATCAGAAATAATTGATGGCGATTTAATTGTAACTGGAAGTGTTACTACAGATAAAATATTTGCAAATGCAATTACAACAGAAAAACTTGCAGCAAACTCTATAACTGCAAATCAAATAACAGCAAACTCAGTAGTGGCTACTTTGATTACTGCTTCTGCTGTTACTGCTACGGATATTGCTGCTTCCAATCTTTCTGCAATTAATGCAAATCTTGGTAATATCACTGCAGGAACACTGAAAAATTCTGGAGCAAATGCAATTCCAGATGCAAATAGTGCACCAAGTGGAAGTGAAGTTGGTGGCTTTATTGACCTAAATCAAGGTAAATTTGTTTTTGGTAGTGCATCCAAACATATTCTTTGGAATGGTACAGATTTAACATTATCTGGAGTTATACTCTCTAATTCAAATGTATCTTTAAATGTAACTGATGCAGGAGGGCTGGGATCTCTTACTTATAGCTCTACAAATAGCCAACTAACATATACAGGGCCAAGTAACTCAGATGTTCGAGGATTACTTAGTGTTGCAACTTCTGGAGATAGTGATCTTGGGCAGCTTACATATGACAATACACAGGGGGAATATGCTTTTGCAGGACCTACAGCCGCTACAATACGAGGAAAGTTTAGTGGTGGAAATGGTATAAGCTATACTTCTGGTACAGGAGCATTTGCTGTAAGTGCAGGAAGTGGTATTGCTGTAAGTAGCGGTGATGTGGCGGTAGATAGTACAGTTATTCGTACTACAGGGGGACAAAGTATTGCAGGTACTACTACTCTTACAAATGTAGCGATTAGTGGTGATTTAACAGTAAGCGGATCAACAACTTCAATAAATACAACAAATCTTGTAATAGAAGATAATAAAATTGTAGTAAATAATGCTCAAACAGGTACTCCTGCATCAACTGTTACAGCAGGTATAGAAGTAGAAAGAGGAAGTTCTTCAAATAAATCTTTTGTTTATGCAGAGTCAGGAGTAGGAGAAACTGGAAATACTTCATCAGGCTGGACTTTTGGAAGTGAGCGAGTACAGGCCGGTACTTTCTTTGGAACATTTATTGGTGACATAACTGGATCGCCTTCTTCTCTCGCAGGACTTACAACAGATAATCTCGCAGAGGGTACGAGCAATCTCTACTTTACGGACGCAAGAGCAAGAGCAGCTGTCTCTGCTGGTAATGGTATTTCCTATAATAGTACGAGCGGAGCAATAAGTGTTGCAGCAGGAAATGGTCTCACAGTTTCTGGAAGTGGAGTAGATGTTTCCGGAGTAACTACAAGTATGATAGCCTCTGGTTCGATACTTGTCGGCGGAGAAACTTTTTCAGATAGCGATACACAGTTAATGACTGCGGCTGCTGTGAACGATAGAATTACAAGTTTTGGTTATACAACAAATACTGGAGATATAACTGGAGTTACTGCAACAGCAGGAGCCGGTCTTACTGGTACCTCTACAACAACTTCTGGAAATGCAAGTTTTACTTTCAATGTGGGAGCAACCTCTGGTGGAGGAATAAGTGTAGCTGCAGATAGTATTGGTGTAGATAGCACTGTTGTTCGTACAAGCGGTAATCAAACGTTAGCAGGCACAAAAACATTTAGTAGTACAATTTCTGGAAGTATAAACGGAAATGCAGCAAGTATTACTAATCAAGCAAACTCAGCTACAATTACTGCAGAGGTAAATCCTTCAACTAACACAATTGTTCGAAGACATTCTTCAGGATATATTTTTAGTAACTATATAAATACTACAGACGACACAAGTAGTTCATTAGGGTTGCTTGTAGGTAAAATAAGTAGTTCTAATAACTATCATCGAAGTTATTCAGCTGCCACTGTTAGAAGTTTTCTAAATGTAGCTAATGGAGCAACAAATACTCCAACTCCTGCAATTACTTCAAATGGAAGTACTCCTTCTTTAAATAGTGGTATAAGTGCAGCAGAAGTTAGAAGCCTTATTGGAGCAGGTACTTTTAGTACAGGCACTGGGTCATTACTTACAGACTTAATAAATGTAAACACATTAAACGCAAATAAAATAACAGCAAATACTATTACTGCAAATCAACTAACAGCAGCTAGTATTTCAGCAAGAGAATTAACAATTTCAAACAACTCTTCGGGAACTGCAGGAATTTATTTTTCTACTACAGCAATTGAAATACATGATGGTACAAGGATTCGAGTAAAAATCGGAGCATTATAACCTACATAAAAATAATTCTTGACTAGATACCTTGACTTTGTTATAATTTTCATCATGGAGAAATTTAAATGAGTGCAGCAAACCATGACCTAGTGATTGACCAGGGATCGACTTTTGTGATTGATTTAACAATTAAAGAGTCAGGAACCCTAAAAAACTTGACCGGCTTTTCAGCTAGGTCACAAATGCGTTCGTCTAAGTCTGCTTCAGCGACTGCTGCCTCTTTTACTTGTACTATTGCAAATCCTACAAATGGAGTAGTAAAGATGGAGCTTCCAGCAACTACATCGAGCGCGATGACTGCTGGAGTTTATTTTTATGATTTAGAGATTCATACAGCAAACGATGCTATTGTTAAAAGATTGATTGAAGGAACAGTAACTATCAATCAAGAAGTTACTAGGTAAGATGACTACTGTTACTCAAGTTACTGTTACTGAAGAAGTTACAGATGTAACTGTTTCAAATACAAATGCTGTTACTGTAGATTTAAGTACAGAAGATGTTTCTGTAAGTATAAATAACTTTGCAATTCCAGTTAATTTTATGGATGCAGCAAATGTTGTTTTTGCTGGACATAACACAATTACAGCAAGTAATGTAAGCGATGCGCTAAAGCAGCTTGCAGATCAAAGTTTTCGAGGAACCACTCCTCCCGCAGATGGAACCGCAAATTTAGAGGAAGGAGACCTTTTTTACGATACAGACGATAATCAAATAAAAGTCTATCGCGAGACTAGCACTGGAATTTTTGAGTTTGTACCTATAATAGTAGGTGATGCCTCAGGTGATTCAGACACGCTAGACGCAGGAGCCTTTTAAGGCTAACCCCGGAGTTTTAAATGGCTCAGACAATCAAAATCAAAAGAAGTACCAGTACTTCAGCCCCTACTTCCCTTGTAGCGGGTGAGTTAGCTTACTCCGATGCCAGTGATAAACTGTTTATCGGACAACCTTCTGATAATGCAGTAACTGCAATTGGTGGTAAAGTTTATGTAGATATGCTTGACCACACTGCTGGCACCCTTACTGCGTCAAGTGCAATAATCGTAGATTCAAATAGTAAAGTAGATAAACTACTTACTGGTAATATACGAATCAATAACACCACTAATCAAATTGATACAGCAAGTGGTAATTTAATATTAAATCCAACTGCAAACTTAGATATTGATGCAGGAACTATAGATGTTTCTTCTCAAGCCACACAAATTTCTCTAGTAGATAATTCTGCAACTGCACTTACAATCGCAGAAGCATCGAATACCTACATGAGCTTTATCACCACTAACTCTGGTGAAAAGATTACAACAGGAAAAACTCTTGTAGTTGATGGCGATGGCACAACCGGAAATGGTGGTGTAAGTATTGAAAATGGTACTATTGATCTAAAAAATGGTGGTGGAAATGACTCACGTATAAGATTCTATTGTTCTTCTTCAAATGCACACTTTCAAACTCTACAAGCTGCTCCACACTCTTCTGCTGCATCAAATACTCTTCTTTTACCAGCAGGCGGTACTGAGTTAATATCAAATACTGGTACACAGACAATGACAAACAAGTCATTGACTTCACCAACTCTTACAGGTACAACCACTGCAGCTGCAGCAAACTTCTCAGGAACTGTTAGTTTTGCTGGTGGATCAAATGGTGTAACAATTACTCAGGGTGCTATCTCCATAAAGAATGGTGGTACACAATCCTATATTGATTTTTACTGTGAATCTTCAAATGCTCACTATGCAAGACTACAAGCACCTGCTCACTCTGCGTTTTCTGGAAATGTTACAATTACACTTCCTGCAACTACTACAACTCTTGTTGGCACAGATACAACTCAAACTCTTACAAATAAGACATTTACTTCTCCAGATATTAATACACCAGATATAGACGGCGGTGCAATTGATGGTGCGGTAATTGGTGCAAATACACCTGCAGCAGGTACTTTTGCTGCCCTTGTTGGTACATCACTAGCGGTAGATAATGTTTCTGTTGATGGAAATACTGTCTCAACAACAAACTCAAATGGAGACTTAGTACTTTCACCAAATGGTACTGGTTCTGTAACTGTTCCTTCTGGCTATAAGAATCGTGCAGGTTTCGGAGCAAACTCTCTTGTATCAAAAGAATATGTAGATGCAGTAAAAGTTGGACTTGATTTTAAAGATTCTGTACGAGCAGCTTCTACTGCGAATGTAACAGTTTCTGGTCCTGGTTCTGCTATTGATGGTGTAACTCTTTCTTCTAATGATAGAGTTCTATTAAAGAATCAGTCAACTGCTTCTGAAAATGGTATTTATGTATTTAATGGTGCTGCTTCTGCAATGACAAGAGCAACGGATGCA
>Ga0160423_10003625_pt1 | contig 12820 bp, 11 predicted proteins | sample CRUFie14St8metaG_FD_108191 | JGI IMG/M metagenome (GOLD analysis project Ga0160423, IMG submission 108191) | Marine microbial communities from the Costa Rica Dome - CRUD Field 142mm St8 metaG | ecosystem: Environmental > Aquatic > Marine > Oceanic > Photic zone | place: Costa Rica: the Eastern... | reverse complement strand
ATAATCAACCGGATGCGGATACAGATGGAGACGGTGTAATTGATTCTGAGGATGAGTGTACAGATACTCCACCAAACACTGCAACCGATTCTAAAGGCTGCTCTGGCAAGCAAAATCAGCAAAAATCTACTGATAATTCCGAGGGAGGAAGTTCTTCATCTGGCTTGAACTTCATGATCATTCTAATCACCCTAGGTTCAATAGTATTGGGTGGAGCACTATTCTTCCTTTTGAGGAATCCAAATGAAGATGATGGTGCAATGAACATCGAGGATGTTGAAGGAGCAAAAACATGGGACTCGTCTGTAGTAGATGGCTCTGAAGAAGTTGAGAAATCATCTGGCATCGACATGAGTAAATTCCCAGGTTGGGACTCTGCGCAAGTTGAGAAATACCTTGAATCCGGTTGGACTGAAGACCAACTACATGAGTGGTATATGCAACAGATTGAGGAAAATAACGCATAAGATTCACAAAGGAGTGGTCTCATCGCTGCATGAGTCACATGGTGTACAGACAGAGTAACCCCGCCCTCAACCCAAAATATTTCCAACCAGGAATGGGTTCAGAAAGAATGTCCCTTGAAGGAACTATTAGCAAAACACTGACATTGTTATCATTTGTCGGAATAACCGCTTTAATTGCTTATTCCCTTTGTCTACAAAACCCAGCATATACTGGAATCTTCATAATTGGAGGAGGTATTGGCGGCTTTATTTTGGCATTAGCCATATTCTTCATAAGACCAGCACAGCCGCAGGTTTTGATGGGCATGTATGCGATATTAGAAGGCTTATTTGTTGGCGCATTCTCATTCATGGTCGAATATTATTACCTTGGAGGCAGTGAAGGTGTGGTATTGCAAGCATTGGCTGGAACTATTGCAGTTTTCATTACTATGCTAACTCTTTATCGTATGAGAATAATCCAAGCAACACAAAAATTCACATTGGCTGTAGTGTCAATAGGATTTGCAATTATGATGATTTATATGTTTAATTTCATCCTTTCATTCATGGGAGCAAGTGTTCCATTCTTGCACAGTAACGGACCAATAGGAATAGGAATCAGTTTGATATTTACAGGTGTTGCTGCATTGTTCCTAATTCTTGATTTTGCAGTTATTGAAAACGGCGTAAGGTATGGCGCTCCGAAAAACATGGAATGGTATGCAGCACTTGGGCTTTTGATTACACTGGTTTGGCTTTACATTGAAATGTTAAAGTTGATAGCTAAGATCAATTCTCGTGATTAAAATGACTAGAACATTAACTGTTTGTGATTTGTCAGATTGGAGAGCTGGCGGTGAAAGAAAAGAGCGATTCATCAATCAGATCGGTGATGCTCTGCAAGACATAGGTTTCTTCGCTCTAACTGGTCACGGCATAAGTGCAGATGCGATCTCAAAATCATACGAAGTTGCAGAAGATTTCTTCAGTTTACCCCAAGATGTCAAATCAAAATACGAACAATCAGAGATTTCTCGGCAAAGGGGATACACACCTTATGGCGTTGAACATGCTAAAGATAATCCAGCACCAGATTTGAAAGAATTCTGGCAAACTGGAAGAACAATTGATGACCCTGATTTTCCAAAAAACATTTGGCCTGCAGAATCGAATGAATTTGAAGAGTCCATAGATGGACTATACAATGCAATGGAATCCATGAGCCTAGAACTTCTTTCAGCCGCTTCCATTTACCTTGGTAAAGAAGATGATTGGCTGCCTTCAATGACCACAAATGGCAACACAATTCTAAGAGTAATTCATTATCCTGCCTTAGGCGAAAATTCACCCGAAGGTGCTGTAAGAAGTGCACAGCATGAGGATATCAATCTGATTACTCTGCTAGTTGGTGCAACAGCAGATGGTCTACAAGTTATGGATCACGATGGAACATGGATTGAAGTTGAGGGACATCATGAGCACATCATCGTTGATAGTGGCGACATGTTACAAAATCTGACAAATGGATTATTCAAATCAACCACTCATAGGGTAATCAATCCGCCGGATAATAACAGCGATAGATATTCAATGCCTATGTTTGTCCACCCAAGAAATGAAATTGACTTAACACCATTACCTGAGTTTATTGAAAAAACCGGTGGAGAGGCTTTGTATGATCCAATAACTGCCGGTGAATATTTACATCAAAGATTGGTTGAAATTGGATTGGCATCTTAGGTGGCAACATGCAATCAATGCCGCAAATACTTGAAGCAAAAAGAGATGGTAAAGAAATCTCATTGGAATCATTCAAATTTATTTGTGGAAATATTGATTCAATTCCAAGAGAGCAACTCGGTGCTTTTTTGATGGCTTGTCAGATTAACGGATTATCTGAAACTGAAACATCTAATTTGACATATTCGATGCTAAACGCTGGTGAAAAGATGACAGTAGAGCCAAACCGTGTCGATAAACATTCAACAGGAGGAGTTGGCGACAAAATGAGCATAATTTTGGCTCCTGCGCTCAGAGCAGTTGGAGCTACAGTTCCGATGCTTGCTGGCAGAGGCCTAGCACACACAGGTGGGACTATCGATAAGTTGGAATCAATTCCTGGATTCAATACAGGGTTGACACTTGAGGAAATGAAAAACAACCCTTGCTTTATTTCTCGACAAACCGAAGATATTGCTCCCGCTGATCGCATATTGTATTCAATAAGGGACATAACAGGCACTGTTCCTCAAATCGGTTTAATCACTGCTTCAATAATTTCTAAAAAAGCCGCAGAAGGGTTGGAAAAATTAGTTTTAGATGTTAAATGTGGGAACGCTGCATTCATGAAAAATCAAGAGGATGCAAGAGCACTTGCAAGGTCAATGGTAGCAACCGGCAACTCGTTGGGAATGCAGGTTACTGCTCAAATCACTGAAATGGACAATCCGATCGGTAATATGTTTGGCAACAGCCATGAAATCGTCGAGTGTATTGAATGTCTAAAAGGTCAAGGTCCAGACGATACCATGGAATTGGTTTACGCTCAAGCCGAAGCATTAGGATTTGACATAAGAGATGTAATTTCTAATGGTAGAGCACTACAAGAATTTGGTAAAATGTGTGAACGTCAAGGTGTATCTGCTGAAACGGTTACAAAACTAATTGACAATCCATGGAGTGTTTTACAGAGGAGTGATGTAATAACAAAAATTAATGCACAATCATCGGGTTATTTATCGGAAATTGATGCATATGAAATCGGCACGATACTTTGTGAATTGGGAGCCGGCAGAACCGGTTCTTCACCAGACATCAATCATGGCGTCGGTGCAATCCTGTCTAGGAATTTGGGTGAATCAGTGAATCAAGGTGATTGCTTATTGGAAATACATTCAACTGAAAATTTAAATGAATCCATAAAAAAGCGCTTAGAAGATTCGATAAAACTGTCTGCTTCAAAGCACGTCCCAAGTAGTAGAATCATTGAAATTATTTCTTGAGATTTCTAACATTTCAATGGATGGCCTCATATATGATTTGTTTTTCGGAGACCTTGCCGATTTAGCTTAGCTGGTGGAGCGTGGGACTGTTAATCCCAAGGTCATGGGTTCGAACCCCATAATCGGCGTAACTAACTTACTGTGGCTCTTCCTAGACAGTTTCTTAGACAGGATTCTAAATCATTGAATGTGAACTCGAAACCAGATTCTAACAAACGGTTCGGCCTTACATCTTGACCTTCTAATACTAACTTCTTGCCCATTTCACCAAACATTAGTTTGATCATAAAACCAGGTAGTGGAGCAAATGCAGGCCTGCGGAGAACTTTTCCAAGTGTTTTTGCAAAGGTTTTCTGATTAACAGGAGTAGGTGCAGTTAGATTGTAAGGACCTTCACTAGACTCGTTCATCATTAGGTGGTGGATTGCATAAATCTCATCATCCAATGAAATCCAAGATTGCATTTGTTTTCCTCCTCCAACTGGCCCACCTGCACCTAATTTCGCTGGAAGTAGTAACTTTGCTAATGCACCGCCCAGCGGAGACACCACAATTCCTGTACGAAGAAATACCACTCTTATTCCTGAGTCAGATGCTGCTTTGGTAGATTCTTCCCATTCTCTACAGATGCTTGCAAGAATATCATCTCCGGATTCGGAATTCTCGTCTAATACCTCTGTTCCACGATTACCGTAGAAACCAACGGCAGACCCACACAATAGAGCCTGAGGCGGGGAATCTAGATTTGCAATTATGTTTGACAAATTTGTTGTTGGTATAACTCTACTATCTTTGATGAGTTTTTTCCGCTTTTTCGACCATCTTTTATCTCCAATTCCGGCACCTGCTAGATGGATTATTGAATCGAAATTCTCGAAACTTCCGTCTATTACTTCACCTGTAAGGTCGTTCCAAGTAACGGTGTTTTCCTTGTTTACATCCTTCGGCAATTTGGTTGATGGCCTGACCAAGCGGTGAACTTCATGACCCGCTGCTTCTAAAAATGCACATAACTGCAAACCAATCATTCCAGTAGAGCCCGAAACAAGCACTCTTTGACGTGGAAGATGGCTTGTTTTCTTAATCTGTTTCAGGTCATTGATAACGATATCAGTTCGGTACCTGAACATTTGAACCATTCTTGGTTTTACGCTAAATGGCGCAGACCAACCTGTGAAAATATGGAATGGTAGTTTGTACTCCACATTGTCATTAACGATAGTGACATCTCCATCATTTTCGAACGTATGCTGGTGATTCCAAGCACCGAATGGCCCTTTTATCATTCGATCTGAGAATCCTACGCCATGGTCTACAGAGTGATGCCTTGCTAACCATGTTCTCTTGATTGGGCCAATGCTTACTTTGAAAATAGTCTCTTCTCCATCTTCCAATTTGCCTGCCTGTATGGGGTCTATCCCTTCCCATTCCGGCATTATTCTCCTAAATGCCCCAGGACTATTGTACCAGTTCCATATTTCTTCCACTGAAGCATCGAACCTAGCTTTGTGAGTGAACAATGGCATAATTTCACCTCTTTTCGTATGTTATGTTAACAGAACTCAAAGCGGGGTTTTGAAATAATGTTGATTGTTTAGACCTTGGATTTGAATATGTTTCAACATATTTCTTTGTTCTAAATTTACGTTTTGTAGAATCACTAGTCATGTAACGAATCTTGCCGTAAACAGGGCGTTCAGTCCAACCCCTGTCGAATTTACCCAGCACCCATCCTATGCCAGTGTAGGTGTTTGGATCTCTTCCATCCAATGCCCATTTATCATTGAGAGCAACCATGTAATCCATAGCTACTCTAGCATTTGGAGTCCATTCTAGGATCTTTTTACCCCATAACATCCTTAGATAATTATGGATTATTCCATCATTCTTTAATTGACATTGAGCCGCATTCCACAGGTCGTCATGAGTTTCACAATTTTCCAGTTGTTCGAAGGTGTAAAGGTAGGGGCGTTCATCGTTTTCGTGTTCAGAAAGTGTCTTTTTTGCCCATTCTGGTAAGGAATCGAATGAGTGATGGTTCTCATCTTGAGCGCAGTGTATGAAACCTAAGTCTCTCCATGTGATTATCTGGTCTAAAAATGATTCAACATCTCTCGGCAAGCCCCACCAACCACTTCTTCTTCCGTCATTTGGAGGAGTAATTTGCATTATGTCCCAGTCATATTTTTCAAAAATTTCTCTTAATATCTGATGGGCACTAATGTGGCCGAAATGCAAATACGGGGAAAGACCGCTCGAACCGTTTAATTCAGGTTGGTTTCTATTTTCTCCATATGTTTCTAACCTTTTGTTAAGGAAGTCATTCCACTTCTTAGAAGCTTCACTTGTTCCACCTTTCACGTGCTTAATCGGGTGAACTGAATGGTCGATTGATAGAACAGACAGCGCATTTTCGCCTATGCTGTGTGGTTCACAAACTCTCCACAGAAACTCGTATGGAGTTATTGGAGTATTACTTTCAGCGAATATTTCTTTTATCACTGAATATTCAATTTTTTTAAGTTTGTCTGCCTTCTCTAATGGTTTAGCAGATGGAAATTCTCCCATGTGCTGGGTAATGGTCTTGTGCAAGTGTCTCCTCAATGAATATGCTGTTGTAAATTTCTTATCAGTGTGATTTGTTGCCATGAAACCGTTGCTATCTACAACATGAACTTCGCACTTTGCCATCCTAATTGCAGTTTCTTTTACCTTCCTGGAATAGTAAGATGGATAATCATCGATTACTAAAACTTCAGCTGATTCCATCCACCTTGACAACAAACCTTTGGCTTCTTTAGGCTTGGTTTCAACATAAGGAATGTAGGTGACATTACTATCTTCAAAGGACTTCTTATTGGATAGCATTCCTTGGATAACAAATGTGTGTATTCTATCGTTAGCCCATTGGTGATTGATTGCGAGTGGTTCTACGACGACGAGTGGTAGATTTTTTTCGCCGGCTACATGGATTGCATGATCAAGGCTGTGATTGTAGTATGCTCGCCTTGATGCAATCATCCAGTAAACAACACAGATTCCAGGGGATTCTGTTTCCCCATGTATCTCAAGTCTTGTTTCTGGAATCATAATATCACCTATGTCACGAGTTTCGAGTGTTTGTTCATGCTGTAAACGTAGTATGACTGGCCGGATTTGGACAGTGGTTTTCTCGGCTGGATTGACATTCTGAAGCCGCTGAGGCCTTCAATTGCGAGATTATGCATTGTTTCTGATATCCAATCTAAGTCTTTTAATTGCTCAAGGGAAAACCAACCGTATTCGATAATCTCCGTGCTTTCATGGCCATCTTTTTTGGTCTCTATGCTGACGTCATAGCACAAGAATACAGCGGGGATATTGTTGCTTGTTGTTGAGCGCACCGCAGCTAAACCAATGATTGTGCCAGTCGAACCCGTTTCTTCTGATAGTTCCCTAAGCACGGCAGCTTCAGGGCTTTCCCCAGACTCGACGTATCCCTTTGGCAATCCCCACTTTCCTGCGTAGTTTCCATGGGCTTCTTTGACCAGCAAAATCTTAGTGTCTTCGATGACTCTTGCTGCTACTCCTAAATCACAAGATTGGCCTACCATGGCCTGACGTGCTTTCAATCGTATTTATACCACCGTTTATTCCTCTAGGCTTGAGAACGAGTTATTATAACCTCAACCACTGAATGCTGCTCATGCTCAGCAAAAGCGACGGCAACAGGAACATAACAGCAGATGCGGAAATGCCTACAAAGTTTGGCAATTTCAGAATTAGAGCCTTTAGGGATCCCGATACAAACAAAGAACATGTACTATTGTACACTGGATTGGAACTTGATTCCATCCCACTCATTAGAGTGCATTCAGAGTGTCTCACAGGAGATGCATTCGGAAGTCTGCGGTGTGACTGTGGCGCTCAATTAGAAGCGGCGATGGAAGCAATACAACTTAGAGGCAAAGGTGCGATAGTATACATGCGTCAGGAAGGTAGAGGGATTGGTTTGTATGCTAAAATGCAAGCGTATGCATTACAAGACGAGGGAATGGATACTCTCGATGCAAATCTAGCACTAGGACTGCCTGCGGATGGTAGAACATACGAATTTGCAGCAAAGATGCTAAAGTCTGTTGGTTTTGATAAAGTCAATATCATGACCAACAACCCTGAAAAGAAAAAGCAACTCACAGAAAATGGAATCGAAATAGCAGCAAGAGTCCCTATCATTGTTGGTACCTGCGAATACAATATTGAATATCTGCAGACAAAAGCCAATAGGATGGGTCACATGTTGCGTGTGTGAAGGCGATTACATGTCCAAGTCAATTATCGGCCAAACCGCTCCAGATTTTACACTACAAGCCGATGATGGAACGATGTTCGACAGCACATCTCTTCACGGAACATGGAGAGTGATATTCTTCTATTCAAGACATAATTCGCCAACGTGCAAAAGAGGATGCTTGAATTTCAAAGAACAATACGAGCTTTTCAAATCCTCTGGGTGTGAAATAATCGGCGTCGGACCGGGAACATATGACAAATTGCAAGAATTCAAGAAATCTATCGGGGATTTACCATTTACGCTATTAGCAGATACGGATCGGGCAGTAGGGGAATCCTACAATATACCACTTCATCTAGGGAAATTTCCGGCAAAATCATCATTCGTAATTGGACCCGACAACAAGGTCAAGTACGTTTACGATTGGCTTTTCAGACCTAGAAGACACGTAGCAAAGATTCTATCTCAGTTATCATCTGTATCTGGAGGTGAGTGAATGTGGGAAGAATTGCTCTACGAATCAGGTTTAAATGAAAGAGAAGTCAACTCAATAATGATATTGGGTAACAACCCTAAGATGAAGGCATCAGAATTAGCTAAAGAACTGAAGACTACCAGATTAGATGCTTACAACAGTCTGTCTAGATTACAAGAAATGGGAATAGTAACAGTAACTGCAGATAGGCCAATGCTTTTCTCTAGTATGAATGTATTAGAATCAATTGAGCACATTATTGACATGAGAAAGCAGCAACTGAGCAGATTAACTGAAGGATACGAAGACCTTTCTAAAAATATTAAGGCAAAAAAACCAGTTGCCAGCAAACCTCAATCAAATGCTGATGACCCAAGATTTGCAGTACTCAAAGAGAGGTCACACATCTACAACCGTCTGAAAAAGATGGCAGATGAATCAGAAGAAAGATTGATTTTGATGCTTGGGCATTATGGAATTTTGCACCTCTGCAGGAACCCTACCGCATTAGAAGCGGTCAATACAGCAGCAACAAGAGGAGTAGTAATACAAATTATCACGCAACTTGATAGCAAAACTGTAAGATTTTTCAAGCAACTAAGCGATAGCGTCGAAGTTAGACATTCCAACGAACTGGAATCTCTTGGATTCGTCAAAGATAAATCTGAAGTTGTTCAATATCTGAATATTGAAGATAACCCAGTCGGCCGTGGAAAAGATGATGCAGCATTAGCAATTGAATCGCAGGCATTCGCAGATTCACACTTGAATCTAATCGATACAATTTGGGAAAATGCTGTTCTATTTGAAACCGCAGTTGCAAGATATACAGAGAATAAGATTAATGATCCGCTAAAACTTACAATCGGTGAAGGTTCATTTTTGAAGAATGTCACATCTGCCCTCGGTATCAATGAAGAATTGCCAGAGGATGACACTCCATTCGACCCAGAAGCATTCTTCGCTGCGGGTAATGAAGTCAACGAGGCAAGAAAACAGTTGTCAGAAGGAAAATTATCTAATCTAAAGGTACTTGGAATCGATATTTCTCTTATGTTGAGACAAATAGGAAATCGAGTAGGCCAGGAAATTTCTTTCTCACTACGTTCAATTGAAAATGACATAGAATTCCTAGATGAAATTATGGATTGGTGGGAATACGCTGGTCTTGGAAATCTGCAATACGATGTAGACCCGACCTTCCATGTTAAAGTTGGATTAAATCACCCACCTTTAGAAGACCCTGATGCATTACCAATGTGGGAGATGGATGATGGAATAATCGAAGGTGCATTGAGGCATCGCTTTTCAAAAGACGAAGATATTGTCATTAATCGAGTAGAAGGCACGGGTGAAAGTGATAATTTGTGGAATTATATGATTGTAAAGCAGTCCCATGAGCCTACTGAATTATCAGATTAAGTCCTAAACGCTAGTTAATATATGAACCAACAGAGGTTAGTTTATGCGATTGTGGACCTTATACAAGTTTAGTAAGGAACTCAGGGGCAAAGAACCTGTTGATATAGATAACATTCAGTCAATGGGTCTTCTAGCCGTTAAATTGGGTCAAATTTGTGCTCTAAGGCCTGACCTAATCGACCCTGACAGATGTATCCAACTACAGCAATTATACAGCAGGGCTCCATCTGTTCCAGCTGAAGATTTTGATGAATTGCTAAGAAAAAATACACCTCAAGACTTTAGAGATAATTTCAACTACATAGAATCCAAGCCATTTGCTGCTGCAAGTATAGGTCAAATACACAAGGCAGAATTGAAAGATGGCACTAAAGTTGTTATAAAAATCATAAAATCAAATTTTAGAAAAAGTTTCATTCGTGATGTAAAGAGAATGAAGCGTTGGGTCAAGATGGGTCTTTTGATGAATCCCAAACTTAAGAAAGTTGGAAATCCAATTGGCCTTTTATCCCACATTGAAGATTACACATTACGAGAACTAGATTTGATGAATGAAATAAATGGTAAAGAAAAACTTGAAACTCTAGCAGAAGAATATTCTGCTTCTTTCCCTATGCCAAAACTAAGATTCCCAAAAATATGGGCTGAATTATCAAATAGTAATGTTCTGGTTATGGAAGAAATAACTTCACCAACTTTGGAGAATCACCTCAACAACAAATCTATGGAATGGGGCGATATGTTACAGCTCTTCAGAATTCACGGAGCGTTCATGTTTGGTTTGGGTGTTTTCCATGGAGATCTACATCCAGGTAATGCAATGATGGATGAAGAAGGGAACTTTACTTTCATAGACACTGGAGCGATATGTGAAGCACCTGAACATGTGAGAAAGGCTTTGTTTGGATTCTTCTTCTACCTTGCAAAGGGTGAATTGCAAAATGCATTCGATGCAATGTTAACAATGGCCGATGTGGAGCCTGTTGGAGAAACTCTACAGACATATTACGATTCGATGTACGAATTGTACGATGGATTCGTTGGGACATCAGTTAGCGAAGTCTCGCTAACACAACAAATGATGAAGACTGTGAAAGCAGCGGTTTTAGCAGGATGTTCATTTGGTGACGAAGCGTTCCCAATTATTCGTTCTCTGATGTATATGGACGGAATGGTGCTCAAGGGTTATCCTGAAGTAGATTTGATATCTTCGATGGGTCCATATCTAGACGAATTCGCCACACTAATCGACACTAATACCCTGCTTGACAGGAAGAATCCTAATACAAAACCTTTGTTGAACAAAAACCCAAGTTTAAAACCTAATACTGCACCGTGATGTTTATGTCTACCGAAAAACAACCTTCAGTCGCTATTATTGGTGCAGGTCCAGGTGGACTTGCATCTGCTCTACTCCTCGCAAAGTCAGGTGTCAAGGTAACCGTATTCGAACGCTCGGAAAGGGTAGGCGGTAGAAATAAAGTATTCGAGAGAGATGGTTACAAATTCGACCTTGGGCCAACCTTCTTCCATTATCCAGAAGTTATCGAAGACATCTTCCAAGCAATTGGTATGGATGCCCACGAAGAATTAAACCTCAAGAAACTGGATATCAACTACAGGCTGATTTTTGGACAAGGAGGCAGTCTAGACTGTACAAGTAACACAGAACAGATGTGCGAAAGAATTGAAGCATTGTCCGGAAAGAAAAACGCAGATGCTTTCCTGAAGTATCTAGAAGATAACAGCAACAAACTCGACAAGTCTAAACAATGTCTCCAGGAACCGTGGTTTGGAGCAACTGATTTGATTTCACGCAGAGCAATGAGAGTATCAAAGGTTTTACGACCAACAAGATCAGTTGCTAAAGATTTGATGAAACTCTTCGATGATGACAGACTAATGCTCGCTATGTCATTCCAAACAAAATATCTAGGAATGTCACCATTCAATTGTCCAAGCCTATTCACCATGCTTGCATACCTAGAGTATGAGTACGGAATATTCCACCCAATGGGAGGATTAGGTAGCGTTTCTGAAAGAATGGGTCAAATTGCAAAAGACATGGGCGTTGAATTCAGAATGAACGAAGAAGTCAAGAGCGTCATTATGGATAAAAAAACAATCAAAGGAATCGTTACAGACAACGGTTCATTTTACGCTGACAAGGTAGTAATGAATGCTGACTTCGCTCAAGGTATGACCAAACTCTTCCCTGACAATGTGAGAAAGAAATGGTCGAACAAGAAAATAGACAGCAAGAAGTATTCCTGCTCCACCTTTATGTTATACCTAGGAGTAAACAAAACGTTTGATGATTTACCACATCACCAAATTTACGCATCAAAAGACTATGTCTCCAATTTAGAAGACATAGAGGTACATCATAGACTAACTTGGGACGATCCTTCGGTCTACGTGCAGAATGCTTGCGTAACTGACCCACAGTTAGCGCCGGAAGGATGCTCAACAGTATACGCATTAGTACCTGTATCTCACATCCATGAAAACATTGATTGGTCAAAAGAAAAGGATGGTTTCAGAGACAGAATTTTAGATCAAATCGAAGAAAAATTAGGCTTTGAAGGATTGAGAGACAATATTGCTAGTGAATTAATCATAACCCCAGAAGATTGGGGCGACCACTGCTACAGAGGCGCTGTTTTCAACCTAGCTCATGGGCTTGACCAAATGCTGTGGAAGAGGCCAAAAAATGAATTTGACGAAATCAAGAACCTATATCTCGTCGGCGGAGGAACCCACCCTGGTAGTGGACTTCCGGTTATCTATGAATCAGCAAGAATCAGTACAAAATTGCTCCTAGATAGTCTAGGAATTGACCCCGACTGGAATGGGGTCGACACATGGTTCTCAAGCAGAAAAAGAAGAACTAGAGCAAACAAATCCGCAGTTGCTAGTGGAAACGAACTCAACAAGGGCAATCCTACTCAATCCTAGGTGGTTTTATGAAGACAAAACTAGTTGAGGATTCATACAATTTCTGTAAACAGATTTGTAAGAATGCATCTACAACATTCTACAGTTCGTTCTCTGCTTTAGATTACGAACGAAGGAAAGCTGTACATTGTGTGTATGCACTCTGCAGATGGATTGACGACATAGTAGACGGAGACGACGAACCCATCGTTAAAGATTCAATAGAATTGAAAACACAGACTGAAGAAAGAAACAAGATTTT
>Ga0160423_10003624_pt1 | contig 12823 bp, 7 predicted proteins | sample CRUFie14St8metaG_FD_108191 | JGI IMG/M metagenome (GOLD analysis project Ga0160423, IMG submission 108191) | Marine microbial communities from the Costa Rica Dome - CRUD Field 142mm St8 metaG | ecosystem: Environmental > Aquatic > Marine > Oceanic > Photic zone | place: Costa Rica: the Eastern... | reverse complement strand
CAATATTCAGAGGAAATCATATCTAATGCTCTAAAAATAAGTTCAGACTCTATTCCAGCTGGTGATTCGATTGTTGACATGGTGAGAAAAATGAAGAAATTTATTTTACCACCTCAACTAGATTTCGTAATGAATGATTCTGTTACTCCGTTTGCTATGTATATTTTCGAATTTACTCACACATTTAATCAAGATGATCTGTCTTACATGTGGCAAAACTTGATGCCTAAGACTGGTACAAAATTTGAAGAAGCGACGGCTAAGATTTCTCATAAAATCGTTGATACAGAACTCTTAGAAAAGTTTAAAGACAGGGTTCGTTGGATGGTTTTCAAAGTCAAACAAAGAGGTAACAATAATTATGAAAGTATTTTAGCCGGCGGAAACGAAGAAACAAAGCAACAGCTTGACTATAGTTATAACTGGCCATATGATTATTTCTCTTTGATTGAATTCGCAAAGATGGATTCTCAAATCGAATATTCTACAGATAAAGCTATCGATATTAATGAGTCTTTTGCTGATATCAACAAATCAATGCAAAAAGGACTAAGAGCAACTAAAGAGCTTACACCATCAGTAGAATCGAATAGAAAAGATACGGCCCGACTATCTAAAAAAGAACAAGAAGCTCGCAAGAAAGAGATAAAAACTGATGATCGCCGAAGAAGAAAGAATCGGGGAGCTTTTAAAACAAACGAGGGAGATGAATCATGAAGTTTTTTGACGACAAAGAAGAAGTGATAGACATCCAACTAACACAATTTGGAAAGCATCTCCTTTCTTTGGGTAAATGGAAGCCTTCTTATTACGCTTTTTTTGATGATAATATTATTTATGATGGACAGTCGGCAGAAATTGATGAAACCCAAAACGCAATAGAGACCAGAATCCAAGAAAATACACCACAAATGCACACACAGCACGTTTTTTCTGGACGCGAAACTGACTTTTTAAAAATATTGGCAGCCAAAGAAGATGAGCTTTTAAGAGAGGAGGATAAAATAAACGTACAATCGACTCCTGAAAAGGATTATTCTTTAGTTTCTCCGCTGGGAAGCTCTGAATATGGAGCCCAAACTGCACCTAGGTGGTCAGTTAAGGTTTTAGAAGGCAAGATTTTGGGAACCGAAGACTTTCTTACGGGTTCTTATAGGACTCTAAAGATTCCTCAATTAGAAATGTCCCTAACTTATACGGTACACCCGCAAGACATATTGGATTATCCCGGACGAGAGTCTTTTGGACAAATAGACGCTGAAGATTTGGCTCTAGGAGTCTTTCCGGATGGAACATTCTTCGAAGTGCAGGAAGAGACTATACTTTTAGATCTTGATGAACTAAACGTGCCGTTCGATGTTGAAAACTTTGACATAGAAGTATTTGAAATGGAGGAGGCTACATTGCCCGGAGTCTCGAATCCCACAGTCCAGAACTTAAATCAGCTTTATTTCGAGAAACGCGCCCCACAAATTGTTAATAATATCTTGGTATCAGACATGCCAGATAACACTCTAATCTCAAAAGATTCCAGTTATGTCGAATATTATTTTGATGTTTACGTAGATGATGAAATAGATCCCGGGGTCATGGCCAGTTCGGTTGATAAATTACGATCAAAGGGCATTTACGTGGATAGTGGATACCACAGGCCGGAAATACCATTCGTTGCCACTGCTGCTAATCTTTATGAAGATATTAACAGCACTACTTTGGTTGTTTGTTCGGATGAAAATGCACAGCAAGCCCCTAAAGCGTCAATTGTGGCAAAATCAGGCCCATTTATTCCGGCAAAAAAACCATTTGACACTAGTGGTGAAAAATAGTTATTAACTATTTATAAAGAAGGAACTTATAAATGCCTCAAAATGTTGACACCAAATCTTTAACAAATACTGTATTGCCAACAGTTTATTTCTCCGAGATATCTATTCGAGAAGGTAAATTGTCCAGAAATCAGATAAAAAAACAACAAAGAAATAAAAAACAGAAACTTCGTAGACGCGAGCGTGATAAATCTAGAAAAAGAGCGCTCAAAACGTTACCAAATACTACGCAAGGACTTAACGTCACTTTATCTCTCTGCATAAAAGACGTTGTAGAAAAAGATGCGATTAGCACATGGATGGCAAATAGTGATTTCACTAAATTTCTCTATATCAAAATCATTCAAAGTACAAGCAAAAGAGTTACTAGAGCACTTCAACGTGGAAGATTTGATGTACTTAATCAACAACGCTTTAAAAAACATTACAAAACTATAACATTGGCAATTCAAAAAAATGATTTTGACTTAAAAGATTATACTCGTGTCCATTCTACCGATGGCGAGAGGATATACGAAATTCCATATGAAACACAGATGTTATTTAAGGACTCTGACCCAGAACATCTAACATATTTTGCATATGCATATCTAGATATCGCCGCTATGGCTGATCAATACGGGCTAGATTTCAATAGGCAAGAAAATTTTAAAGGCTCAATGACCCAAGAGAACGTTATCGAGCGAAGTAAGGTTAACACAACCGCATATGTTTTCTACATCAAGGAAACAAATCAAATTTGGCTTGGTCCAGTCCACAAGAGGGGAAATAAATGGTGCACCGGAGACATAAAAAGTAAGTTTCCAAAACAATTGAGGCGCGAAAAGGTGTCTAACAATAAAGTCAAAGATTATAGGCAAGTTAAAAAAGTCGGAAACAATGTTTTAAACCTTAAGCCCGCGCTACGTGCATACCAAAGGTACGAAAAGCCACAGCTTAATAGGGATCAAATCCGCACAGATGCACCAGATTCTTATATTTCTCAAGGATACATCTCTCCAAAGCCATCGGGAGAAGCAACATTCCTTTTTCACGTTGATTTTAGAAAATTAGTCAGAGAACAAAGCGCTTTTGGCGCCATAATTGATTCATCTAGCAGTCCTCGTGCAGTAGAGGAAATATATTTGTTATCAAAAATAACTTCATTAAAGATTTTGAGAAGAAGAATAGATGAAGTTTCGGCCATAAACCGACTCGGCACCCCTGTTCAGTCGTTAATTTTCGATGAATCCAGAGAAGCAGTCAAGACGATTATTGAATCCGGTGATAAAGACGGTGTATTAAAAAAGAAGAAGACCGATAACGGAGCAATCAGAGAATTAGACAATTTAGCCTTTTCAGGAAAAGTAAGAACTTTTACGGGAACAGATATCGATATCATAGAGGAGACAGATGGAGTCTATCAATATGGAATATCGCTTGAAATGGTTGATGGAACTGTTATATTCCTAAATTCCCTACTTGATAAGTTAATAGATGCAAATAAAGATTTACAATTGTACTATCAAGACGCTATATTACCCAGATATATTCAAAGTGATGGTAAGTTTTCTCCGGTTTTTGCAAAAAAATATAAAAGGTTGAATAAGAGGCCTTGGATAAAAGCAATCGCTACATTTATTGATGGACAAACATCTCTCACTCGATTGCCACGGCCACCAAAAATTATGGCAAAGATACTAAATTCCATGGTGAATCCGTCTACCGGAACACCGGATGGTATTTATGCACTTGTTGAGATGATGAATTCCCTTATTCTACAGGTACAAGAAGCTTTGGGCACCAAAAGGCTATCAAAGCAGACTTCTGTAAATAGATCTAAGCGTCCAAGCAAAAGCACATACAAAGTTTCTAAAATTACAATAGACAAATATTTTAAAGATCTGCACGATAGTAACTTCCCTCGCAATTTTGGAGTAGATTTCCTTGGAGTAGGCGGGAGAGAAGATGTTGGTACAAAAGCAGTACTTTTTGATGACATATTCAAAAGAGTTGAACAAGAAAACGAAATTTATTGGTCACAACCAGATATGGCTTCCAACACAGAAACGCTAAGAGCAGAGTCAACAGGTCAAAAAAGACTACCAAAAGATGCTTCTGGAATATTAAATCTTCAAGATGTAGAATTCGGATATCTAACCCCGGCAACTTTCAGAGCTGGAAACTATGAAGTAGGAAGAACAGATATGGGAGAATCAGTTTGGGATTCTCAAAAATATAATGCAATGGCATCAGCAATTGTGGCGATTGATAGTGGTAATTATAACAATTTGACACAAGGACCCACGGCGGCACAAAGTCCAAGCCGCGCAAAAGACACCCGAGCCAATCCTTTGAGGTCCGATACTCAAGACCGGTCAAATAACAGCATATTGTCTCAAATTGGAGTCACTATTGTTGACCCTTCCGAGGAAGCTCTTGCTGAATTTTCTAGTTTAGACAAAGCCTCTGCAACAAAATTGCTTATTTCTGCGCAATCAATCCTTTCTTCGGACGACCCTATAAATACTATAACTAGCACAGAGTGTTACAATGAGGCAGACACGGACAATGAAGAGATTCAGCAAAGAAAAAGAAGAAAAATTAGACAAAGAAACAAAGAAAACAAAAGAGCTGTTTCTCAAATTTTTACAAATAACTTATCGGCAACAGGAGCCCTTAAAAGGAAAAAACGTCGACAAAAAAGAAAAAGTAATTTCCAAACAAAAAGTTCAGACATGGCTCCGATATCAAACTATGATATCTATTCCGCCTTTAGTGTCTTGGATTTAATTCGCCAGTCTCCACTAGACAAAAAAAGCTTAAAAAAGGTTCCAAATCAGTTAAGATCCTTGATGTTTTCAGATAGCGATACAACAAAAAACGACTGGATAAATCAATCATCCGATCCTCTCCGCGCACCAGAGACATCTCAAATGATGAGGATGAATTATGATACATTTGGAAAATTAGAAGCCTTCGTTGGTTTTGAAAAAGATGGCAAAGGAAATAATATTGTACTAAAGCCCAAATTTAAAATGTTGACGAAAAAAATGATTCAAAACTCCGAAGCTGGTGTCCTTCTGTGTAAAATAGACCACTATAAAAATAATCTTTTGGGTATTGGTATGAATTCTGGCATTAATATGCAGATATTTGATAATTACTTCCTAATGGCCAAATCTGATTTACTTATGTTAGCAAACAAGATGAAAAAAATGAATAGAAAAGCTGAAAAAATGGCTGCTAAAGAAAAAAGACTAAGAGATAGGCTGGCTACAGCAGTAACAAAAGGATCATCACAGCAAGAAGTAGCAAAAATTTCTTCTACCATGATAGAGATTGAAAAAGAAAAATTAGATTCTCCTGTGCCCCCTTATTCTAATATTGCTGAAACGCCCCCTCCTCCAAAAAAGAAGAAAAAATCTTCAACAAAAAAAGAAGAAGCAATTACGCAGCCTGTTAAGCCTTTGGAAGAAATTGTTGAAACTTTGGATGATACTATTGGGCCGCCCGTATCGGAAGAGATTATGGAACTATTAGAAGACGAAGCTATAGATTTGCAAGTAGATTATGCATCTTCAGGACAAACAAAACAAAGCAATGACTCCAACACATTTTTGGGTGTAGACACAGAGCCGGCGATAGAAGATAAAGATGATGCACTCTTTGACGATACACCAGCCTCTTCCGCATCATTACCAGCCAGCACGACATCGAATTCTGTAACAAATATGTATAACAACGCTGGCCAAAGCAGTGTGCCATCGAATACACCAAGTTTCCCCGGAGGTCGTAAATAATGCCTTATGCTAAGAAAAATACATATGTTCTATCAACTATTTATGGCGATGCTTTAGACCAATTTAGGAACGCTGTAGGTAATTACTGGGAATTAGGTCCATATTTTCCTCAATACGGTGACCCCGGAACTAAAAATAACGCAGTATTAGTAGACAAGAAGGTCAACAAAATTAATACTTTTAAGATAATCCCAAGACAGAAGAAAAAGAAAAGCTTGAAAAAATATCCATTTTTCGAAACTACTCATAATTTTGAGATTTATTCTGCCAAGGGAAATTATGAGAGTGCTACAAGTTGGGTCGGGTATATTAGTAGAATTTGCAATCCTACAAAAATCTTTTTAGACTATTCATTTGATGTAGAGACTCCACTTTCGCCTCAAGAACTAGACGCTCAAGGTTTTAATTCGACATCACTATACGATAGATCAGACTTTGTGTACAACTACTATGCCAGAACTTACGAACTTTTGACAGATAATGACCAATCTCCAGAAACAATATTGCCAAATTTATATTTGTTTTTAGAAACTCGCAAAGATGAAAAAAGTGATAAAGCATTTCAGGCTCTAACTGCCGGTGGAGAACTTGAGGAATCTCAATTGAAATCAGTTAGGCTTCCAAAAGTTGAAGAAAAGCAGCCTTCATATTTTAATGATTTTGCAAGAGCGCAGCGTAGAACTCCAACCGATACTTTGGATAGGATTTCTCGAAATGCTACTAATATTATTTTCGATACTGATAGTGACAACATTATGCGTGAAGCAGAAGATTTTGCAACTCTTTTTCCGATGCATGTTGGGCTAGAATTCACTACTGACTCAGCTAATGAAATGACAGAGGTTCTAAAAGATTCTAAATTAAGCAAGTCATTGATGTCTTATCTCTCTCTTATACCTTCGAACCCCACGGACGAACAGAAGACAAGATTTTCCATGAGAACAGAGCCGATGCAAAGGTTTTTTGAGAATGTTCTACCCAATGATGATTTTAGCAGTACTAGTATTAGCGTAGAATCTCAAGAAATTGATGTTAATATAATTGATGTAAATAAATGGATAAAAAAGGTAGCAAAAAATAAAAACTTTGTCCGACGAACCTCTCTGTATGTCCAAGACGAAAAACAAGATAAAGTAACTTCAAATTTTGAGAAAATGATGCATCTAATAATCTTCTCTGGAAAATTGAAGACCTTGATTGACAAATATAATAGATCTTACCTAGATATATCAGACGGAGCCAAATCTTTTTCTGAAACTATATGTTATAAAGTAGAAAAGTTTTCGAAAGATGGTGGCTCTACGCCTATTCAGACATTTTGGCTGCCGAACACCAATGAAATTGATGCTGTAAAATATATTGATACTCAAGTAAAATATAACAAAGAGTATCAATATAAAGTAAGCGCCTATCAATTTATTGTAGGTTCAGAATATCAATATAAAAACCTACAATTTCCAGATGAATATGATGCTCCTACAGTTGGCCAACAGGCTATAATTAATAGCGGAAATACTCCCGCAGCTGTTTCTGACTTTCAAACTTCTGCAACAAGCGCAGCATCTATTTCTGCAGCAGAAAAACCTATGCCAATATTATATCTATATGATTATCCTCGGTATGTGGAAATAATGGATCCCTTTGATGAACTCATGGAAGACTTGCCAGATGAAGTCGCAGCCGGCGGCCACTTTTCTTATGATAAGGGAATAACTGACATCATCGCAGGGATGAGGCAATACGACCAATCTATTGCAACCTTGGAGGCTATAGCAGCTACATTTAATACAGGCGACACATATCCTGCTTATCTCAATAAATCAAAAACACTAATAGAGAATGGGCGCCAGTACCTTTCAAATATGAAATTTTTGATTGAATCTTTTGTAAAAGAATACGAAGATGTGTACTTGCCATCTGTATCTACAGATGAAAAAAGAGATGCTATGCGTTCAATATCTAAAGATCTTAGAGCAGCTTTGGCGTGGATATACATCATGGATACTCACTATAAGCAATTTGAAAGTTTTATAGAGAAACATAAAAAACTTGATGAAGAAATCGCAGATTTAGCAAAGGCTAGATCTCAATCTACTGGACTTTCTTCTTCGTATACTAATCAAATTAACGACATTGAAGAAGAGCAGAGAAGCTTAATTATTGAAATTTCGGCTGTTGCTGAACAATATCACAAATACTATGATGATTTAAATGGCTTATTATGGAAATATCAAGCAATCGATGCGACAAATCCCGGTAATATGAAGCCAAGCCTTCAAGCATATATCTTACAGGCTTCGGAATTAGGTTCAGAGATCCAACAAGGGACTGGCATGCAATCTGTTCCGGGCATCGCCGGCACCGCACCACTTGCAGGAAATATATATTCTAACTCTACACCACAAACCAATATTCAATCTAATCCTGACTTGCAAGATTTTGAAGAAGGTTTAATTATCACAGGAGAAAGAGATATTATTGATAAAAATTTACGTTATATTTCCACAGATAAGAATATCTTTAATACTCGATACGCTAACCGTCTCTTTGTGGTGCCTAAAAAAAGAGAATCAGTCAATGAAGATAAATTTTACAAAGCAAATTTGCAAGTAGTAGTCAGGCCTTCAGTGAAGATAGCGGAAGTTCCATTTTTTGAGACATCTGGCACAATCATTGATGATCCTCCTGTATTCCCCAATGTTGATTTGATCCCATATCGGGGCGTAAAAGATAAAATCTTGATTAATCTTAATAGTAGCGTAGGAAGCTATGAAATGATGCCAGTTGTATTTAATCCAAGAGAACAAGAGATTATCGATACAATCAGGCTAACTAACAAACAAGCTCCGAATAGCCCCATCAGGTTTACGACTGACGACCGCGTGTCTGCTTTTGAAATATATAGAATGCAGACTCCACCAGAAAAAATTGAAGACTTTGCAAATAATCTAAGACAGTTTTTGCCAACAGATATAGATTCTACGACCACCCAAAAAGCGTCATCTGCATCTTTTATTGATGATGTTAATCCAAACACGGAATATTATTACACTTTCAGATCAGTAGACGTACACGGTAAAATTTCTAACCCATCTCCAGTATATAAAATAATTATAGTGGAAAACGATGGAGCTGTATATCCATTAATTGAGATTTATCAAATGAAGAAAAATCTTCCTCAAAAACCGACAAAAACTTGTAAAAAACTAATTAACATCGTGCCAAGATATAGTCAAAGGCTCATAAATCTTCAAAAATCAAACATTGGAGATGGATCAAGTGTCAAGGAAGTTAAAAACCTTGTATTAGGATCAGAGGAGAAGGCTTTATTTGGAAGAAAGTTCAAAGTTCGATTAACATCAAAGAAAACTGGTAAAAAAATAGATCTAAATATCAATTTTGATGTTAAGTTAGATAAAATTTAAAAATAAAAGATTTTTCAAAACTAAACGTTTTGGATACTAATTATAGAGAAAGGAAGGAAAACTAATGGCTTTTTTAGATAACAGTGGCGACATTATTTTAGATGCTGTCCTAACTGACACCGGGCGAGCGCGCCTAGCAAAAGGGGATGGCACATTTAGGATTGCTAAATTTGCCCTTGGAGATGACGAGATTGATTATTCTCTTTATGATAAAAACAATCCAAGCGGTAGTGCATATTATGATTTGCAAATTTTACAAACACCAGTTTTAGAAGCTTTTACTAATAATACTGCCACTATGGCCTCTAAATTAGTTTCGATTTCTAGAACTAATCTTTTATATCTTCCATCCGTAGTTCTAAACGAAGTTTTCGGTGGATCAGGTGATATCAGTAGTTCTTCAACAGCTAGGAATCAGGCAGCTGGCGTATTTTATGTTGCAGTAGACGACGAAACTAATACTGCCCTCGCTGGTGTTTCTGGTGTTATTGACGGCGTAGATGGATCTGGCGGTAATTATGTCAGAGTCGACCAAGGCCTCGACACAGACGAAGTATCTCCTCAACGCGAGCTTGACTCGGATCTTGTAGAGACCCAATATCTTATCGAGATTGATACCCGTTTAGGGGAAATCCTCTCTAGAGATGGAAATAATCTTGCTACTATCTCTTTTATTGATGATGACCAGATTGCAAGCTATTATCTATCGCTCGGTACAGATCTAAAATTTGTTAGTGAAATCACAAATAATAAAAAGATTAGTGATGGCGCCCCGGGCCAAGTTATCAAAGGGCCGAGAGGCACTACGATTCAATTTAAAATCCAATCAAGCATCGACTTGAATACAAGCACCTTCTTGTTTACGCAACTTGGTGCAACAATGAGCGCTCCAACTGGTGCAACAGCTGGAACTTATTTATACATTGACTCAAACATTCGAGTCACCGGTGTTACAACCGGCAACAGAATCGACATTCCAGTGCGGTTTGTCAAGAAAGCATAGGAAAACAACATGGCAACTGTATTTAAGAATTTATTAAGCAACGACGTCGCGACCACAAGGACACTTCTTAACGAAGCAATCCCTATTACTGGTTCGATTGTTTCGGGAACTTATGCGGATAAGAACATTAAGTATTATTCTCATGGGATGTTTGAGAGTGTTTACGATTATCCATATCTAAGCTCCTCGGCAAATCACATCTTCGACATTACTTATGGATATTCATCAGTTTTATCTTCATCAGGTAATCCAATGAACGCTAAAAAGCTAAACATCTATAATCAAATGGCGCAAGTTCTTGTAGGCTACGGCCCACTTGGTGGAGTAAGAAAATTTGATAGAGATGGTGACTTGACCGGCGGAGGAAAACTTCACAGTTGTGTATTCCTCAATTACTCCAGACTATTAGTTAAGGATGAAATTAAGAAAGGCAGCTATAGCTTGACTGTTCAATCTGGCTCCACACTCATTACTTTAGGAGATTACGGAGCACAGAATGATTATCGCGTTAACTCTCCTTCTGGTGAGTATGGAGTTCTTTACACATCCTCTGTTGCCGCTCCCGGTACTGGTGTTGGCTTGATTTATTATCAAGCTGGCGTGGCTGTGATCACATCTTCAGCAAATATTTTCCCGAGCGCATCAAACTTTGATTCAGTTTACAGCATTACTGGGACTGGTGATTATGTTAGAAGTGTTTGGAAAAACAATCTTTTAAACAATACTACAGAGTTGAACAGTACAATTTACTTCTGTCGCGCAAATAATAATGAGTTTAATTATTCTTCCAATCCAACTTACTTAAGTGGAAGTAAAATTAGGACCAAAAACGTGTCTTCCGATCCTTCGGTCTCCTATATCACATCTGTAGGTCTTTACTCTGCAGACAATGAGCTTTTGGCTGTCGCTAAAATCAGTGAACCACTCAAGAAAGATCAAACTAATGAGTTAACTTTGCGTGTACGCTTGGATTACTAAAAAATGTCATGCCATTTAAGAAATTTAACCAAAGCGATATCATTTACAACACGATAAAAACACATCCTCGTGTCGACCTAACAATATATAATGGTAGGATCTACAAACAAAACCAAACACAGATTTCTGGCGCTTTTGTCGATAGTGTTCCTAATGCTCCTACTGGATTTGTGTCCTTATATGAACTAAACGTAGATCGAACCAAGGCAGATACTGGGATGATTTATCCTTTTATCGTAAAGAACGGCACTCTGTCCAACTTTAGAACAATTTCGACAAGTAATTTTAATAAAGATTTTGCATATGGCGACACGATCACATCGTCTTATCCATTAACTGCCTCTATATCCAGAGAATATTTCCAGTTAGGCCAAACTCGTCCTCACGTAGCTGCTCTAAAAAATACTCTTAACTACTATAACAATATTAGCAAGCATTATGCGTATAGTTCTAGTCTAGGAAATAAGGCAACGCAGCCTTTAAACCTAATTTCCATTCCTTCTATTTTTTATGGATCTTCAATTAAAAAAGGTTCTGTAGATCTTAAATTTTATATTTCTGGTACCTTGATTGGCCAGCTTCAAGACAAGAAATACAATGGAGAGTTGATCCAAGTAGGACCCTCTGGAAGCAACGGATCGGGGTCTGTAGCAGGTGTAGTTTTATATAGCGAAGGTTTTATGGTATTAACTGGCTCGTGGCCTCTAGAGACGTCTGTGGCGCGAAATTATTTAAATGATATTTCCAACTTTCAAACTTCATCTTGGTTGTTCTATGGTGTGGGGGCCCAAGATCAAATCCCATCAGGAGTTATCCCCTCGTCTAGTTATGAGATGCATTATGAAGGAACCCAGCGTATTCCAACCGTTACGATGCTTGCTCATGCCGATAAAGGTGAGATGAACCACTCGAACAATCCCACTTATATAAAGTACGGACAACCATTAACACCCAACTCTTCTTCGATTTCCTTTATTGAGTCAGCTCAAGAAATTAAGAATACGGTAGAATCTGCCTATATCTTTCCAACGGCATCTTTTGAGAAGATTACCTATATTTCTAAGATTGGGATATATGATGAAAACAAAAACCTTATTGGAATTGCGTCTGTCTCAAAACCTGTGAAGAAAACAGAACAGCAGCAATATACTTTTAAACTAAAAATGGATTTTTAATATGATTTTAGGCTTAGATATAAGCACTAGCATTATCGGTGTTTGTGTTTTGGATAATGGAAGAATAGTCAAAACAGACTATATTGATTTAAGAAAGGTGAGTGGATTTTTTGAAAAAGCAAAAAAGACCCAAGAAACCTTAACAGAAATATACAAAGAATATAATATTGAAAATATCTTTATTGAGCAAGCCCTTATGTTTTTCAGAAAAGGCGGTTCAACAGCCAAAACCATGTCAACACTTCAGAGGTTTAATGGTATAATTTCGTGGATATGTTATGAACTTTTTTCAAAAGAGCCAGAATATATAACCCCAATTTCTGCCAGATCTAAATGTAATATCAAAGTCCCAAGGGGTTCCAAAGCAAAAGATGTTGTTATGGAGCACTTTTTGGAAACAAAAGAGTTTGAAGTGGATTATACAAGATATGGAAATATTCAAAAATATTGTTATGATATCGCAGATGCGGTAGTTGTTGCAAAAGCAGGACACTATTTATTGCAGGAGAATTTAGAAAATGTCTGAAATGACGTTGATTATGGAAAGTTGGAGAAAGTTTGAGAAAGAAGATCAAGAATACGAAATGATGCTGGAAGCATTATTGAACAGACATGGCTTACTGAATGAAAGTAT
>Ga0160423_10003623_pt1 | contig 12826 bp, 28 predicted proteins | sample CRUFie14St8metaG_FD_108191 | JGI IMG/M metagenome (GOLD analysis project Ga0160423, IMG submission 108191) | Marine microbial communities from the Costa Rica Dome - CRUD Field 142mm St8 metaG | ecosystem: Environmental > Aquatic > Marine > Oceanic > Photic zone | place: Costa Rica: the Eastern... | reverse complement strand
TAACGTGAAGCGTGTCGCCTCATACACGATTGAAAACGATTGATTTTTTAAACACGAACCAAGAACCACGTTGGCGAAGCCAACGTGGTTCTTGATAAAAAATTCTTGATTAATTTTCCCAAAGCATACGATCAAAATGCAAAATTAAAGTGTCAGCGTGGATTTCGCCCTGTGCCAAAAGGTTCAAAGCCCTCGTTTCACGAACCTCGTAGAGTTTAAAGACCCTCTGCAAGAGGTGTTCTTGCAAGATAAAAGACAAACCACCCTCTTTTTTATGTTTGATGTGCCAGTTGATTTGATATTTAGAAAGTCCACAATTCTTAACATTATTTGACTTCAATTCTACCCAAATAGACTTGCCTTTGTGCAAATAATAAACGTCTGGTATGCCGTTGATTGTGTTGCTTTCTACACGAAAAATTTGACCTTTTAACTTTAATTTTTTGATTTTAAGCCACAACTTACTCTCTCTTTTCTTCATAAAAGAGCAGTATGTTAAGATTTGCAAAAAATCAACCCTTAAATGTTAAGGTTAAATGATTTCAAGCAATAATAAAAAATATAATATAAACGCAACACTAAACGCAGAATAACAAACAAATTGAAATATTATCTGCAAAACTTTAGTGCCTAGTTTGGTGCTTTTCGCCATAAGTTATCCCCTCTTTGTCAGTTTGGTATTGAATTTTATCCCCTAACTTTAAGGTTTCTATATTAGTTGGAACATTATCAAGAATACCCCAACCCCATTTTTGATTTCCACCTTTAACTTTGACCCACATTTTTTCAACTTTCTCACCACATTTAAACCAAACGTAGGTATGTGTTTTAGTTTCTTTTTCTAACTTTTTAATTTCTTTATATGTTTTTATTCCACACTCACCACTATGAGAATAAACAACATTATTATCTTCTTCAATCATCTTAAAAAAATCATTCATTAATTTATCAATTTTATCACTCATCTTGCTAGATCCCTTTGTTTTATTCTTTTTCTAATTTTTTGGCATAAGTCTATATACACAAAAGATAATAATTTATTTTTATAAATTGCCTGTAAAAAATCCTCATGTGTACTGGCTTCAACCTTTAAATCATTAAGATTAAGACAAGTATAAGTTATGTCATAGCCCATAAATCTTTTCGGTAAATCTTTAACAGACAATATAGACAATGGTTTTACACTTGAAATAGTATGTACCCCTCGTTTTAAGGGGTACAGACCTTTATTTTTATTCTTATTCATTGATAGTTATTTCTATCTTTTTGATCTTTGTGTCTTTTTGACAATCTTCATAGACCTCAAAGTGATTAGTCTTTAATTTTTCAAAGTCTAATCTTTTCTGTGTCTGCTCATGTTTTTTAACAATAGCAGTTTTATTATTTAATATGAAAACACCTTTACCGATAGGTGCTTCCCATATTACTTTTTTAAGTGCGTCTGCCTTTTTCGTCATTATATTAATCTCATCTTTAAGAGATTTATAAGCGAAAATTCTTTGTGCAAGAATTACACTTGGTTTTATTTTTTTAAGTTTATTGTTTTTCATTTAACCCCCTATGTTAGTTTTTTTGAAATAAATAAACATATAAGGGATAATGGGATATTATAAGAGAAAGTCAATAATAAAGTGTGTTCATTTTGGGTTTTGTAAAGAACAAAATATATACGTTAATGAAACAAACTAGAAACTGGGGATATCTATATCCCCAGCAACTAAATCTAGTGTTTATTTTTTATTTATTAATGCTTTTGGTGTAGCGTTCCATTTAACACCAACAGAAGTTAAACTTTCTGACAATAATTTTTTCAAATCATCTGAAACATTACACTCCATTACATCATCTTTCATTTTTTCTTTTGTTTCTCTTAAAAATGTAAGTTTCTTGCCCATTTCAGTTTTCTCTGCTTCTTCTTCAGCAAGAGCAGTTGCCCATTTGTTTATTTGTTTTAAACAAAAGTCCACGTTGATATTCTTTTTATCATCATCATCATACCAATTTTTATTTACAGAATAGATTTTTTTCTTTCTTGCTGTAAATTCAAAAAATTGTACTGCCTTACGTCTTGCTCTCTCTACTTCTAATTCTGCTTGATGAAGTTGGTCAATAACTTTATCAGCCCCAATTTTTTTTGCCAAATTACTTTCTATCTTTTCAGTTAATTCGGAAATAGTTGATTTCAAAAGTAGTTCTTCTTTTTCTATCAAAGGGTCAATTTTTCGATTTATCTTATCTCTAAAATGGTCGCGTTGATAGAGTTGCATTTGTTTATTACTCATGTTTCCTTTCCTTTTTTTACCAAGAACAAGTATATATTACGCATTTCTTTTGTTTTAATGCGTCTTTACAATACTTTAAAAATTCTAGGTCTTGTTGTTTATATTCTTTGACGGCTTCTTCTTGGAATTGCTGACCCCAAAAAAATCCATCATTTGCAAAGTAGTTATAATAGTCCTCATTAATCGCTTTCTCTAACTCCTTTACAACATCTTCCGTTATATAGACTTCTTCACCTGCATTAAAGCCAAGATGACTCAAATCAAAAGGTTCTTTATTTTTATCTTTTTGTTGAAGTCTTTTTACGTTCTGTTTATTCCACACACAATTCATAAACACTTGAAGTCTTGCGTGTTTTCGCCAAACAAAAACATCTTTACGTTCTGTTTGACTTTCTTGCTCATCATCAGAATAGTATTTTTGCCAATCTACTTTTCTGTTTCGACAATGTGCATATTGGTCTAGCCCCATGTTGTTTCCTTTCTCTTTTGTTAGGGTCTATTGAAATTGAACTAATCTAGAATACTACGTTTTATCAATAGACCTTTATTACGAGGCGACATTGTATATTATTTTCAACTATCACCTCATGGGATACTATAAGATATTTATTTTAAAGTGCAAGAATAAAATAATAAAAAAATTAAAAAAATAACAACAGAAAGTGCTGATTTTGGGAAGGCAGTACATAATAAAATAATGAAGGCGAAAAAATTTACCACAACCTTCTATAACATACTTTTTATTTTTTGGTAGAAATATATTTTAAATCTATGATACAACCATTTGGTATAAGCGTTGTATTTCCAACTTCTGCAATATCTTTTTTATCTTCTGAAAAAGCATAATCACCAAAAATTCTAGTAATCCCTTTACTTCTAGTAATTAAATGTCCTTTAGTAATACAAATTGCAATTTTAGATTTTTTAACATCTTCAATACTTTGCCAACCACTCTCGCTAGTTATATCTTTCCACACAACTTCCACAAGAGGATAATTTTTTAAATGTAAATTTTTGTCTTTAACTTTTTTTCTCATAATTTTCCATAAGTAAAATCAAAAGGATTGATTTTTTTTCCATATGTAAAATCAAAAGGATTGATTTTTTTGCCATATGTAAAATCAAAACGAATCATTTTATTTTGACCGTTACACTTCCTACATGTGTGGTAATGTGTTTATTGTGAACTTCATTAAACACTTCCATGAATTGGCCCCAGTCTTTACTCTGCAGCTTCTTTTTCTGGCGTGACGTTAATGATGTTTTTTGACTCTCCGATTTTGGTTTCGATTTCGCTGAGTCTTTTTTCCAACTGTTCACGAGACATTCCCTCCAATCCTACATGTTTTACTTCTGATTTGTTTACGAACATATCTGCCATCTGGCCAGATCTAAACTCTGCAGATACAGCAACACCTAGCTGACCTTTTGTTTCTGCTGCCTTAGATAGATGCTCAAATCTTTTATATTTTCGTAATTTATCTTTTTCGTAAATCTGAAGTTCCTTACCTAATTTTTTTTCTAGGTAACGTACTACATGAGGATTTTTATCTTGATTAGTAAGCCTTGAACCAATCACATAATATCCATCTGTTGTTTTAGACTCATATCCCGCTTGTTTAGCTGCTTCTGCTTTAGAAATTTTGCCCCAATTATCTACTAACACGTCAACAAATTTTATTTGTTTTGATGTTAAGTCAGTTACAGTTTTAATTTGGTTTTTCTTTTTCATATCGTTAGTATTTTATAAATTGATAAAAAGATCATAGACATAAGCACAATAGCCATAAGTAAAAAAATTTGGTTTTGCGTCATACGTCTTTTAAATTCATATTTATTACCATCTTGCAATTAGTTGGTGATACACCGGAATGATATATTTCACCATCAAAAATTACACATCGCCCTTTTCTTGCTTCTACTCTCTTTACTATCTTATCACCTTTATAAAATACTGTACCCCCATCTGAATCATTTACATAATATAAACAAATAGTATTTTTCCCATCGAGATCTATGTGCTTACCGTTAGGTGTATTATCATGCCTTGGTAATTGCAAAAAACTTACTGCTCTAATAACCCTATTTTTATTGGCTAAATCTAAAAATGGGTAAATATAGCTGATATGTTTTGGGTCTCTTATCATATTATTTGCGACCCATTCATGATAATAAGCCGGTCTATCTGTGGGTTTTGGGGTAGAATAGGCAACGTGTGGTGTATGATACCAGTTGCATCTCTCTGAAGTTAGATAATCCAATATCTCGTTTTGTTTCAAAGTATCAATACAATTATCAATTATTCTCATAAACACCTATACCCTTATACTACAAAAAATTAAAATATTTTTTAATTTTACATGAAATAAGATCCGAAAACTAGTTTGATACTAGTTCTAAACTAGAATGAAATGTTCTAAAAGTGTTGGTATATAAGGCTAAAACTAGAAAACTAGAAATATTTTACCTTTTGAAAAAAAAATATTTTTTTATTTTTCTATGGATAAGGTATATGGTAAACTAGTTTTTATTGTGAAAACCTCGTTAACATGATAAAATTGGTTATGTCATCTTTGATTGACAGACCCTATGTTGAGAACCGGCGGGGGTTGATAGTTTCTTTTCCTCCGCCGATTCGTAAGAGGCCACCTTGACTAATCTTTTAATTTTTTATTATGCCTGCCTCAAACAAATAAGTGAAGTTACCATTATAGACGTTGCGTTGAACACAGCTTTTCTAGCAGCCATGACAGTTTTTCTTAGAGCTCTTCTTCTTTCTAAATCTTTTTCAATTTTTAAATTGTTATAGTATTTTGTATACTGCATCCAAAGAACGTGTTTTTTGTAAAATTTTACAGATCTGTCGTTAACTGCTTTTTTGTATTGAAATCTGACATCATCTGGATCCCAGCCGGCCCACCAACAAATTTTTTCAAAATCATTATCATACATAATCCAATTATGTGCATTCATTTTGTTAATTGAATTTTTTCTATCAACATTTAAAAGCTGTGCATCTTCTATTGCGTTTAACACCACATGACGCCATAACTTCTGTTCAGGATTATAATGAGATTCTGAGATAAGATCCGAGGCTATTTTAGTGCCCATAAGTTTTAATAAGCTTGGAGAGTAAATCACGAAATACCTTTTTGTTAGAATTGTCTTTTAAACGACTGGCGACATCGTGATGTTTTTGCACATCCTCTATTAAGAATGTAAGCTGTGCGCCCTCAATTTTTTCCAATTGAATTAACTTCTCCAGACAATCAAAAGTTATTGTATTTTCGTAACTCATGCTTATATGGTAACCCATATCAATCATGTCTTCCACCCTTGATCACCTGCAATTTGAATACTTTAGCGGGCTCTTTTTTACTTTCTTTAAAAATTTTAATGGCATCATCTCTAAATTTCCAACCTAGATAATCATCCTCATAACCAAAAGCAATACCTAGCATGGTATTCTCTATTACTAAAACTGTTTCTAAATAAGTTTTATATGGAAGTTTGCGTGCAAGTTTTTGCAAACATTTGGTAAGCTCAGTTGTCTTCTCCTTTAATACGGCCATTAATAAATTCCTCAGTTAATCTAAAAAGTTCTAAATAATTTTCTTTAGTGAGCCGTGGGCCGTGGTTGTTGTGACCTTCTCCGTGACAATGAATGCAAGTTCCTGTGTTGCCCAGAGTTCCTCTGATGAAACCATTTCCTCGACATTCATTACAAATAATGAATGACTTAGCCATAATGTACTTTCGGTTCTATTTCAAGTATTTATTTTTAACTCTACCCGAATTAGATCTTACTCTATCTGGCCAACTACAATCAATGGTCAATAACCCTTTATGTGTTAGTATTTTAAATCGATGACCGGTAGGTATATCATCCACCCAATGTCTGATATAACCCTTAACTTTTATATATTTATCTTTATTTTTTATGCTTTTTACTGCCATAACGAATCACGCTACACGGCTAAAATCACGGCCATTTCTCTTGATTTTTAAGCTTTTTACCTGTCTTCTCCATGGTTTCAGCTCATCCTTTAAGAGCACAGCTAGTTCAATGGCGATAGTTTCTGCGTGACCTTTAGATCCCACAATCTCCACAGATACCACATGTTTATCTTTTTTCTTCATATTACCCCTATGTTAGTTTTAAAAGATTATCGCACCTACAACAAACCCTATAACAAAGCAGATTATCTCTGTTCTGTAATAAAGATGCCATAGATGAAACTTATCAATATATTTTTTCATTGTTTCTTTGGTTCATTACTTTGAATAAACTCCAGCTTACATAGCTCCAAGAGTTTTTCAAAAAGTGCAACGGGGTCATCTAAGTACACTTCATTTCTTTTAACCCCATTGACTATTAGCTTTACAGATTTCTCACTCTGATTCATTTCAACAACAAAGTTTTCTTTAGATCGATGTTGGAAACTTATTCTCTCTATATCTGCCGTAACCACAGTCATTTTGCACTTCCGTTAAGTAAAGACTTTACATAAGCCTCTACAGTTTGATTTTTTCTTTTAGCCATGACCTTGATATACTCATCAAGGATCTTGGAGAACTGAGCTCCTGGCCCTCGTTTTTTAGATTTAGCTATGGCACATAACTTCGTATGATCTTCTTTACGTACTGCTAAACTCTTCCACTTGTTAATATCCATCGTTCCTCTCTTTCCTTCCTATATTCTTTTTTATTTTTAGCGGTGGACTTCAGCACTTGATCATACTCCTCAATGTACTGAGATCCGTTATGATACTTTCGTATGATACGATTAATGGCGTTTATTCGTTTTGTTTTCCAATTCATCGATCCTATCCTCTAATTTATTTACGTGTCTATCAATACGTATTAGGTGCTCTTCTACTTTTTTTAAGAACTCCCTCATACTAGCCATCGCTGGTTTGATAGCGTTAAAAGCAGCTGTAGTATTTTCAAACTGCTTTTCTATAGCGTCAAGTAAATTGATATCAATTTTTTTGTCAAGTTTTTGAAAGTGATCATTCAACAATTCAAATTGACCTTTTTGAAAACCAGTGATCTTTTTCGGTTCGCCGTAATCACCAGAGTCTTCCTTCTGTGCTACCTCTGCAGCAAAAGTTTCTTCGTCTTTCTCTTCTAACATTTTAGTTGGAAGAGGCGTGTCTCTAACATCGATCTCGTTACCATCGATATCTTTTATTATGTATTTTTTAGTCATTGTTTTCCCTACGTTGTTTCATCTCATCTTGGATGAGTGTTATCGCTAAAGTTTTATCTATAGGATAGAAGTATCTACCCGTCTCATCTTTGGCATTAGCGTTCTCCAAAGCTGAAACATATGAGTCAAAAGATAATGAGTCCTCTATATCGCACCCTTCAATATCTTGTTCTGGTATGCCGGATAGTATCTCGTCAACATTCTTTATGATACTATTGAACAAAGGACTTTTGCTTTTAATTACCATGCTCATATTATTAGATATTATTAGATGGGAGATTTATGAAAGTCAATAAAAATTTTATGAAATATTTATTATTAATACAGATTTGTGCGAGCGTTAGTGGTGTATGCTCTCCAGCTTTAGACTACCCTATATTGTTTGATAATTGGGCTGATTGTGTATATGTAGGGGTTGATGAAGCATCAAAGATCTTGAAATCGCTGAATTATGATGTAATAAATGAAAATATGTTAGGACCAAAATTCGAGTGTAAATTAATTAAAGAAGTATGACTTTAAAAACATTTATAGTTTTAGGTCATTTCTGCTGGACTGTTCCAGATTCAATTGATAGTTGTAAACAAGTTCTCATAAGAGACGCTCTAAGCTTCGCAGATTGCTCAGTTAAGTTCACGAGTAGGGTAGCGAGGGAAGAAGAGAGAATCATCAAAAAAGGGGCATCTCTGACCGCTGCAGAGGCCTATTGTTACGAGGTTGGGGATGGGATTGACAACTTCGCTAAACTATCCTATTCTATCAGATGAAGGCTTATCGTATCCAAGCTCGAGTGGGAGGTAAGTATTATAACAGCATACTTACAGCCGAAAGCGATAAGGATGCGTTGAATGCCTTTATAGAAAAAGTAGATAAGGGCTTGGTAAAACCAATCGACGAAGACTTTTACAATAAAGCTCATACCTACGTAACATATGAGGAGCTAAATGAGTCCAGAGAAGATACGTCTGTTGAAAGAGCTACAACATCTGGAGCACAAGTGGGCAGCTAAACTAATGTCACAAGGCGGTTGTTCAGTTGATATGCTTAAAGTAGAAAAAGATATTAAATCAAAAAGAAATGCGATTAAATATCAAGACGTACAAGAAAACTTAGTCGCTACTGGTTAAATTTTTTATTACCGTAGTGTTCTAAAATTTGTCTAAGTTTAGGATGCTTTACTTTTGAGTAAGGTATAAGTAGCTCGGCGACCCTCAAAGCTTTTCGGTTACTACATCTCCATCTCCATTGTAACTTTCGACCAAACCCTTTATTAATTTTACTAGCCAAAGTTCCTGCATTAACTGTACTCATAAAATAATGAAGCACATTTTTTTCAGTCATGTTTATTTCCATGGTAACTCTCCAACGTCTGTAACCATCATTACATAGATATTGCTTATACATTACGCAGCCCTCTCCATCAAAAAGGCCTGCACAATAAGCTAACTGTTCTTTATTTAGCTGCACCCCAAGAGTCTCCTAATTTATGATCTACTACAAACGGTACTTTAAACTCAATACAGTTCTCCATAATTTTTTTTATATTAGCGACTTGTTCGTGATTAGTGATGTTAAAACATAATTCATCATGTATTTGTAATATGGGTAAGTAGCCCTCTTTAGCTAAATTAAGCATGGCTTGTTTTGTTTGATCTGCTGAAGATCCTTGTATTAATCTATTTAATGCTTTGTAAGTTTTAGCTCTTTTAATATTATCTCTGCCATATTTAGCAACAGCATTTTCAAATGACTCTGGTAAGTGCAAACCAAAGTCTCTAGTTTCCCATTGATCAAATCTACATTTTCTTCCACGTTTAGTTCTGACAACTCCTTTGTCTTGAGCAGTTTGCATACATCGATCTGACAACAACTTTACAAACGGAACCTTTCTGTTATATTTACTAATAATTAGATCGGCTTCATCACGTGTTAAACCTAAACTATTTGCTAACTTATTCTTACCCATTCCATACATTAAACCTAAACCTATTGTCTTGGCTTGAGTTCTTTCAATCCCGACTAAGTCAGCCACTGTCTGATGAAAATCAGCAGATGCATTCTTATATGCATCAACTAATTCTTGAGACCCTTCATATCCCTCTCCAATGGACGCTGCATAGTGTACCGTCATTCTAGGTTCCTGTTGAGAATAATCAAAGCTACCCCATTTACATCCCTCCTCTGGTATAAATAAAGATCTAATTTTAGGACCAAACTCTTTGTTACGTGCAGGCACTTGCTGTAGATTGGGGTTAGACATTGATAACCTACCAGATACAGTACCGCCGCCATCAGATCTTAATTGTTGTATCTCTCCATGTATTCTACCGTTGACTTGATACTTCATGATTGATGATAAAAAAGTATTATGAAACTTGTTAAGTTCTCTTGCTTGTAGTATAAGTTTTGAAAATTTATGTTTACTATTCACCAACCAATTATGTGTAAATGAAGGCTCGCCGCTTTTCGGAGTACGTGGGTATTCTATCTTTAATTTATCAAAGGCACTGGCGATCTGGCGTGCTGCCCAAATGTCAATGTCTTTTCCTGCTTGTTTTTTTATTACCGACAATACTTCTTTTTCTTGGTGTATCATTTCTTGCTTTAATTTTTCAGCTAATTCTACCTGCACTCTTACACCTCGTTGCCTCATTTTTATAAGGTAAGGTAATAGCTCAGACTCAAGTTCCCATACTGTTGATAAACTTTGTTGTTGTATTTCTTGTTTAAATCTTTGCCATAATAGGAGCGTGAGCCGTGCATCTTGTTCAGCGTAAAAACCAACATGCTCTGCAGGTAATTTCCACATCTCTGACTTAGCATCGATACCGTGTTCTTCAGCTGCCAACTTAAGATCTGTTTCAGCTTTTAACTCACCCAAATAATCTTTAGATAAACTATTTAAATTATATTGATATCTATTCTCGTCAATCAAAGCTGCAGCTATCATCGTATCTACAATAGGGCCGTGGACCTTGATTCCGGTAGCTTCTAACCAGCCTACATCGTACTGAGCGTTATGAAAAATTTTAGTACAAGGTAATGCACAAATTTCTTTCATGTACGATAACACTTGTTCGGGTATCATATTACCTCCACCAAAATGTCCAAAAGGATAATACCCTTGCCATCCCTCTACAGCTACGGCGAAGCCAATGATCTTACCTTTATTTAAAGCCCAGCCAGCTCCTAATCCTTCTGAGATACCATCATCTTTAGTTTCTAAATCAATTGCTATTTCATTAGCGTAAGATAAATCCTTAAATTCAGAGGGTGATGACCATATATGTTTTTTAAAATTCATTGCTAATTGTAAGCTCATAAATAATTTATATTTATTATTATTCTTCTATCTTTATTTGTTTGCCATACAGATCTGTGAGGTGTGTTTGAATCCATAAGCAATAATTTATTTTCCATATCATGCACTATTGTTTTACCTTTTATTTCTGTGCCAGCATTAGTATTGTTCATATAGAGTATTGCAGTTTTACATTCAAAATCTTTATCGACATGATAATCAGATACATTAGGTTTATTCATATTTATAATCATATTAGCTCTTGCTTCAAAGGCAGCCTTAGCTTTTAGTTTGTCGAGTATCGGTAATATAATTGATTCGTAATAAATTGAAAGCATTTTATTATTGTAAAAAAATGTATGACAAAAAAATCCATGGTCTTTCTTTTCAGCAGTTTGATGTGGTTTAAAAAACCATGCAATGTCAGAACCTTGTAACGTGGTTTGTATAGCTTTAAATAAATCTAAAGGTAAAAAGTTATTTATTATTTTCACAAATAATATCCAATCAGCATCATACAAACACAAACACCAAAAGCTCCAATGATATACCAGTCGTTATCGTTCATGTTACATCTCCTATTTTTAAAGAACAAAGATTGTCTCCTCCAAACGTTCCATTTACAAATGTATTAAATGTTAGACTTTTTCTAGTATCATTTGTGTTATTAGTCTCAGCCAAATGATTAAGAGTTGATGGAAAAATAATTATACCTAAATATTTAGATTGAAGATTAGCAGCTGAACTATTAAAAAAATTATACTCCTTATACTTAAACTCCATATGCTTAGGCTCTCTTAAAAATACTGTTCTATGATGGGCGGGATTTTCACTTACATAGACTACACCACTAAGAATACTATTAGGGTGAGTATGTGGGTGGTGGTTTTTACCTTTCTTATTTACATTCATCCAAGAAGTAGTAATAAATATATTTTGTTTATCTCTATCTAATTTAATAATTTTATCTGCATAAATATCTACACAATCTTGTATTTGCTTTTTTACATTTAACAATTCTTTATTATTCAACAAATAGTAATCAGCTGTGCATTGGACACCAGCAGCTCCTATTCTATCTTGCATTTCAAGATCCCTATTTAAAAATTCTTTTTCTGAATCTGTAAGTTTGAGCATATCATTAAAGATCATTACTACTTGAGGCCACAGCTGTATGATTTGGGTGCTCACTTTGTATCTTCCATTTTTTTTATTTCTAACTCACAATAATGTATAATTTTTTTAAGATCTTTTATTCCGTCCTTCATCAAATACCTACAAGCGTATTTCACAACACAGCCTTGAAAGAACGAGAGATTATTTTTAGATATAAATTCGTATGGTTGAATTTTGTAATTTTTGTAGTGCTTAGGTCCTTTGTCTTGAGGAAAAACATTATCAAATAATTCTTTATTAGTCATCGTTTTCTTGGACATATATTAAATAGTCGGCACCTAATGGGTAGTTATACTTATAATTTGTTCTCAGTAAATGTAAAGACTTTTTTGCTCTGGTGGCCCCAGTGTACCAAACCTTTCTTTCATTTATTTTTCCATCCTTATCTTTGGTATGAAAATTAGCTGGGTAATTACCCTTGCTATATAAAATAACATTATCAGCTTCATCACCCTTCACAGAGTGTATTGTGTCTATAATTATTTTAGGCTCTGCATCTAATTGATGTTGTCCATATCGTCTAAGTAATCTTAAAAAGTTCCGTGTCTGTTGTGGCTTGAAGTTTCTTTTTAGTATCCACCACCAATGTTTCTTTTTAGAATCATCTGGTAGTTCTAATCCACACCATTCTCGTAAACCATTGAAGTCATACATTTTATAATCTGGTTGCTTTAACCAAAACTTATCTGTTCGGTAGTCGGAGTTAGAAAGCTCTCTAATATATTTTAACAAGTTCTGAGTTTCTACTTTATTAATTTCTTTACCATTACTAATCTTAGTCCAAGCCTTTATGGCCTCCCACTGCTTAACGTCAAAACATTTTGTATCTTTATTATCTTTGTAATATAAACCAGC
>Ga0160423_10003622_pt1 | contig 12826 bp, 8 predicted proteins | sample CRUFie14St8metaG_FD_108191 | JGI IMG/M metagenome (GOLD analysis project Ga0160423, IMG submission 108191) | Marine microbial communities from the Costa Rica Dome - CRUD Field 142mm St8 metaG | ecosystem: Environmental > Aquatic > Marine > Oceanic > Photic zone | place: Costa Rica: the Eastern... | reverse complement strand
CGATCTAATATCCTCTTGCGTAGGCACTGCATGCCTTGCAGGTATGGCTTATCTTTGGCACGATAGAGCATTACTTTTTGTTAACGGAGTAGCATGTACTGCTTTGTTAATGGGTATACTTAGATATATTACTAATTAATAAATCCGTAGTTTTTTCCTATCACTAAAAGCTCATCATAATCTTCTAATTCAATTTCTTGATTAGGATTTAATTGTCTCCATTTAGTTTCTATTATTTGTCTATCTAAACTTCTAAGTTTAAAAAATCTAGCTTTGTTTTTTCTTAATATGTCATTAGGAGTATCGTAGTCTTTTTCTTCTAAAATAAAAGCAGTAGCTTCACTTCTAATAGCATCTAAGTTCTTTTTTAAAAACTTCTTTTTTAAGTAATCATTTTCTAATCCTAAATATTCAGGACTATTGATGTAACCTGTTAAATAGTTTTCTACTCCCAATGCAACTGCTTGTCTTGACTTTCTGTTTAATTTATTATCTTTTAACTTTCTAGGAGCAACTTGCACATAGTCTATATCTAATCTGTCTAATTCTTTTTGCACTTCGTTCTTAGTATCCATAGGAGTTAATCCAGTCAATTGTCTGAATAAAGGAAGAGTGTTACGTATGCCCGAAGTTTTATATGGAGATGTTTGTGGTGGTCGTTGAAAAAAACCATCACCATCTGAATGTGCTTCCATAGGAAATGCTCTAGTAGCTTGTTTTAAAACGTAAGGTAAAAATGCTACATCTGTGTTGTCAGTTAATAGTCTAGTGTCAGGGTCAACTAATGCCACAGCATCTTTTAACATTCCAGCACCAACAACATAAGTGCTTAAATAGTTTCCAAGATATCTAGCAAATGCTTCTTGTGCCTTAGATGTATCATTTAAATCAGCCTCTTTTGTTGCTATATTTATTAATCCATCCATTAAATCTAAGCTAACACCTGCTCTACCAAAAGCACCACCAGTTAATGCTGTTGTTAATTCTCTTATGTTTATTGTTTCAGAGACTTCTTCATTATCATGTAATCTAAATCCGTACTCTCTTTCAAAATAACCTTTTGGTTTGCCTAATTTATAAAGATAATCTGCTAATGCGGCAAACGGAGTGAAAGGACCTAAAGCTGCTCTCGCATCAAATGTTCCATGACCAAATGGATTTTTATATTCGTAAGCACCTGTATTTTCATCTCCTAGTTGTTCTCTCATTCCATAGAATGCAGTTAGCATAGACATTCCAGTTATTTGCTTTGCAAATCTGTCAGCATTACTAGATTTATTTAATATGCCAGTACCAAAATCAGTAATACCTAAAACAGGTGCATGCTCGTAGAAAAATCTAAAAGCATTTACCATGTATCTTGGGAAAGGAACAAACGTTGATCCTAATTGACTACTCATTATATCAATGAAACTTGCAGCTAACTTATTAAAACCACCTTCTCTGCCTCTAAAGTTACCCGTTTGATATGTAAAATCCATAGCATCTGTCATAGCTTTAGCTATTGCTTTATCGTCTACCATTTTAAAGTTATTGGTTTTTACTAAATCATTTAAACTATTTATACCTGCATTTTTAAATCCTGCATTTACAAGTTTGCCATCTTTTAATGTAACATCCATTTTAATAAGCTTATCTAATTCACGAGAGAATATAGCAGATTTAAATAAGTTATCACTCATAGTGTTGAAGTAATTACCAAATCTAGCCACCTTCATCATTCTACTATGATCATTTCCTAATACAGTTCCTATGTCTCCTAACTCTCTAAATAAACGCTTTGCTAGATCAGAATTACCTAATCTTGGATCTTTAAACATTCTTACAAGTACAGCAGTATCTTCTCCTTGTAGTCCAAGCACCATATCTTTTAATAACAAAGATTGTCCACCCGCACGTAGTTGAGCCACGCCTTCTTTTACTGCAAACTCTCCGGCATCTTTCAATGCCTCATCCCCAAAATTTTGTTGCAATTTTCCTTTTGTTACATTGTATATTCCAGAGCCTAAATTATTTAATGCGTAAATATAATTTCTAAGATATCCGTTAGTTGTGTTTCTAACTGTTGTTGCTAATTGAACTGTCATCAACCCAATACGAGTTTTATTCAATGTCCTAAAAAAGTTTCCTGTATAGTTTAAGAATTTACCTCTATCTATTGAATCATAAACTTTTTTTCTTGCAGCTTCAGTACCTTCTCCTAATGTAAATAAAGCTTTATCTAAATCATTTAATTCATCAAAAAGTTCTTTGGAAAATTTTCTAGATAACAATCCTTGTGTTCCCAATGTTCTACCTGCTTCAGATATCTCTGCTAAATACAAAGCTCCAAATTCAGATGGACTAAGATTGTATTTACTTAAAACACCTTGAAATGAATCCATTAGCTTTGACTTTGTGACATCGTCAGAAGACATCAATCCTCTTGCTATTCTAGAGGTTATTCTTTCTTCTAAATCTTCTTTACTTCCTTTTGTTACCCCTAGTCTAGGACCTATCATATCAATTATCTCAGCACCTGCTGATGCCACGTTAGCTATTATTTTACTGTCTAAACTTAGAAGAGTTCCTTTTTCTGGAGCTAAATCTACCTTTAGTTTTTTTCCTACATTCATGTTAAAACTTCCAGCGGTTTCTTCTAAAGCTGATTTTCTTAACTTAGATAATAAATCTTTTGTTGTTTTTCCTTTTGTATTTGAAGCTCTTAAATTTTCTATAGTATGTTTTTTAAATACATCTTGAACTAAATCTCTTTTTTTGTTTAATTCTTTAATAGCATACTGTTCAGCTACATTAGAGGTTACTGCTTTTTTAGCACCGACTACTCCACCTAATACTGCTCCCGGAGCTAATCCCAAAGCTCCTGACAATGCTACTAGATCATAGTCAAACTCACGATTAGGGTCATAAGTAACTCTGGTCTCTTCTTGAGCCGCTGCAGTTCCCGATGCTCCTAATCCATCTACTACACCCGCACCTATAGCTGTTTTGTATCCACCTTTTTGAAACCCCTCTCTTAAAGCTCTTAATCTAGAATAATTCTCAGCTTTTTTTGCTACTTCTGTTGTTACTTTTGTTCCTGCTTTTTTAGCACCATTTTTTATTAATTCTTTTATTCCAAATTTAATTCCCTGTTGAGCGGCTATAGCACCACCTTTTCCAGCACCAAAGGAAAACATACCAGCGTAAGTAGAAGGAGAAGTAAAAACACCACCTAAATAATCTGTTATAGTTTCTGTTGTAAACTCACTATCTTGTTTATCGAAAGTATCCATGAGTCTGCCCATTCTAGCTAAACCCGCTGAGTCACCTTTTCTCTGATAGTCTTGTGCTTGATACATATCTCTTACTGCAGTGACCTCATTCACATTTTGATATCTAAAATGCTCTAAGTATCTGTCGTAAATATCTTCATCGTTAAAAGAGCTATAGTTTTCTCTATCTTTTAAAAACAGAGAAGCATCATTAATAAAATTAATATTATTAATTAGATTTTCTCTAGTTAAATCTTCTTTTTTAAATAAAGTGTAATCGTCTGTAGGTTTCATGTTTAATTTGTTATCCCTAATAATAATAACGCTTCATCTCTAGCATTTTTTATAGTGTAGGCAGGATTATTTTTTGATCTTTCTAAATATATTAATCCTCTTAACAAGTTAAAATACTCCATTCCATTTCTAGATTTTACAAAAGCTCTTCTGTCCTTTTTAAATAAACGTTGTTTTTTTATTGTTTCAACACCTTTTTTTATGGCTTCTGGACTTATAGGCATATCCCCCAGTTCAAGCAAATCTTTCTTCTCTTCACCATCATTTTTATTTTTCTTTTTACCTAAAGGATCGTCAATGTCTGGCTCTTTTAGCTCTAAGTTTTTTTTATCATTTTCAAATCCCGGTAAATCATATATAGAATTTGTAGATACGTGAACAGTACCATCAGGGTCTACAATAACTTGCTTTTCTTGTGCTAGTGCCTCGTTTATTTTTGCTAGTATACTTCCTGCTTCATTAGCATTTACTTTTTGTATTTTAGCGGCTTGATTTAATTTATTAGCATAGTATCGAGCATGTCTTCCTATAATTTTCTGTTGATTTATTTTAATATCAGCACCTACATATTGACCAAGTCTTGAAAATTTTAATTTAGTTGAGCCATATTTGTATTTAACCAATTGTTCTTCAAAGTCTTTAGTTTGTCCTCTTATACTAGTTAAACTAAGACCTTCGATAGGAGATTTCATATCTTTTTCTATGTTATTTATATTTTGTATCATATTAAGAATACGTTTTGATTTTTGATTAAATTCAGGATCATCTTTATCTAATTTATTGTGCATTATATGCAATCTAGCTTTTTCTTCTGTTGTGTTTGATCTCATTCCAAGTATTAATGGATCTATGTTAGCTTTAACTGCAGGTGGTAAATTCATTTGAGTTTCATTTATATCAATACCCCTAGCTTTTAACAATGCACCTGCACGTGTAGATATTTCCTTTTCAGCAAAATCTCCACCACCAAAGAAATCTAATTTCATTATACCAACTGCAGCATCTTTCCCTAACGCTCCAGCATCAGGAAGTGCTATAGGATCAACAGTAGATTTGGCTAAAGCCATAGCACTTAACGGATTACTATTATTTGTTCTTTCCCCTAATTCCAATATGCTTATAGGATGTTCTCCACTAAACTTTGACATATTTAATAAGCTCTCTGAGTAAGTTAAAGCACCTTTTAACCCACCATACTGTTTAATTAAAGTCTGTGCTGCATCAACTGCTCTAGGATGAGATGCTCCTTTATCCCCACCTACATTAGCAATAATTTGATCTACAATATCTTTGTTTTCTTTTAGTTGCTTATCGTATCTTTTTTTCTCTTCAACAGCACCTTGATAAGAAATATTAACTAAATTATCTATATTATCCTTTGTTCTTTTGATGTCATCTTGAAATTCTCTATCTAAAGATGACGCTGTTCCAGTAATTAAACCTTTACCAAATTCAGAATCTAATCCTAATGCTTTTCCTAAACTACCTAAAAATGCCATTATGTTCTCCTTGCCATTAATCCCATTGGTTGATCATTTGTTTCTTCTTCTACTGGAAGTTCTTGGGGTTGCATTCCCTCTTCCTCCACAGGCTCATTTCTTTGCCTCATCATATCATTTATTATTCTGCTTGAAGATGTTGGACTCTCATTCATTTCGCCTTCTTCCATTCCAGTTACATATTTAACGTCTACTGAATCTCCTATTGATTTTAATAATTCAACTAATATTGGTAAAAGTAACATACCCACATCTACACTATGTACACCTTCCATAACACTAGCAAGTTGCATTGTGTTGGCTATAGTTGTTAAAGGTATACCCATTTCCATAACATCAATTAATTGACTTTTAAATTGTTGACTTCCCATTCTTTCTACGTAATAGTTAGTAGCCTCTTCTACGGTTGCATACGTAGGAGGGTTTTGCCAAGGTCTAGCACCTACCTCATGTGTCATCCCCATTCCGGGAATAGGTCTATCAAACGATTGTTCCATCATCTCCACCATTCTTATTTCTATTGTTAGCACTCTTTATGTGCTCATATATTTCTTTAGCTATCAAAGCTGGTTGATTTTTTGTAGCAGTACCCATGTCTTGTACAGTAGGTCTCGATCTAGACATCATGCCACTACCTGTTGGCTTTGTTTCTTTCGTAGGCAATTTTAATTTTTCAAAAGAATTTATAACTGTTCTTGCATGATTTGTAATCATTTCTACTCCTTATACCTTGAATACACCTTTAATAAATGCAGATCCTAATGTTCCAATTAAACCACCTAATGCTGTACCTGCCGCTGAAGATGATTGTAACTTAGCTGCCTCTGATCTAGCATCTGCACTAATATTTGCTATAGCTAATGCATTCAATCTATCTAATTGATTGTCAGCACTAGTCCATGCCCATTCCATTGAATCACTAAAATAAGACCAAAGGTTATCATATGCAGTTTTAGATATATCAAGAACTGCACTAGCATTTAATTCATTTGCTCTGTTGATTGCCGCAGTATCTGCTGTAGCAATTTCTCTTCTCCACACTGCATTACTTTGTGCTATTGCTAATTGATTAGTAGCATTAAACTGATCACGTTGATTATCTATCTCAGCATTAAATCTTTCTACAGTATTAATCTGTCCTGCATTAAACTGTGCTTGAGCATTAGCTTGTGTTGCATTAAACTGTGATGCTGTCTGTGCTAAATTAGCAAAGAATTGATCTGTTTGATTCTGCGATGTTGCATTAAATTGATTAGCGGCATTGATAGCAGCTTGATCTGTAAACAAAGCTTGTGTTCTTTGCTGTGCCTTAAACAATTCTGTTTGTTGTAGATTAGATAAATTAGCCATCTCTAATTGTAAAAAGTTCTGTGCATTTTGCACTGCAGCTTTTTGTCTGTTATTTAAATTAGCCATATCTAATTGAGACAATGCTGATGCTTCAGCCATTACTAATGCTTGTCTATTGTTTAAATTAGCTAAGTTCATAGTATTAGCAGCTCTACTGTTTTCTAATGCAATCTGTTGCTCTGCAGTAAAGTTTCTATTTGCTATATCTGATATCTTAGATGCATTTATAACTCTTGCTTTGAAGGCTTGATCAAATTCTTGTCCAATAAACTTAGCTCTTTGTTGAGCAGCCATTAACGCTCTTTGTTGTCTATTAGATAAGTTCTGCCTTTCAAACGCTGTAAATGTTCTAGCATCTGCCATAGCTACAGGCAAAGCTGATTCCATAGCTGCTTGAATAAGAGCTTGTCCAGCAATAGAACTTGATGACAACCCTCTTGCTGACATCTGTTCGGCTACTTTTCTCATTGCACCTGATGCCCAAGCTGGAGTGTTGCCACCTTCAAACTGTGTCATTAACTCTGAGAGTTGTCCTTGTACTGTAGCTTTCTCTGATGGAGTTGCTTCAGCGGCTTGTATTTGTTCTGCAAACTTAGCTGCTTTTTCTGCATTTGCCACACCGTCAATAAGCTCACCGTCTTGTATCTCTCTTTGTACAGGGTTTTCTAATTTAATATGTTTACCTTGGGCAGCATCTAAACTACTAACACTAGACTCTGTTTGCTCTGCGGCTATAACTCTACTTCTTGGATCGTTAGGATCAGTTTGAGCGGCATTTACTGTATCTAGTGCGGCATTGACTTTATCTGAAGATGTTTCTGCAGTTACAGTGTTAGCATCAGTTTGAGTTGGAGTATCAGCAAGTGTAGTATCTGCAGTGGTAGCATCAACCTTTACATCTCCTGATACTTGACCTGCATCTTCATCAATAATTTGATTTTCATTTGTTCCTATCCCTATAGGAACTGTTACTCCACCTTCAGGTAATCTTGGGTCTTGCATTCTATCTGCTGTAGCATCTGCAATAGTTTTATCAGCACCTATGTTTCCTCCTACTGGAACTTCAGTTTGTGGTAGCTTACTATACTGCGTATCTGTAGTTCCACCTTCTTGCATCTTTACTATGCCACCTTTAGCCATTCGTTGTGCTACAGATTCATACATATTCATCTCTTGTCTCTTATTAGGATTTTTATCTAAATAAGAGTTAAAGTTATTCATAGAACCCGTATATCCCATTTTAGCAGCTATCTTTCGCATGCCTTCGGGTTTAAATTTAACAAATCTAGCCATTATCTACTTCCCATTAATATTTTATCTAATTTATCTTCTAGTCTTTTCATTGCATCCATGATGTCATGCATATCATCTTTAACATCATCCTTACGTGCATACTCCTCACGTGTCTTATTTAAGAGTATCTGTATACGCTTTACCTCTTGGAACATTTTATTGAATGCCCATCCAAATGGTACAACCACCATTGTTAATATAATATTCCAAAATAACATCGCATCCATTTCCATTAATAATCCTCTAGTTTAGGAAAATTATGAATTGGAGCTACCGTATCATTTTCCCCTACATCAAAAAGAGCTTTGAATTGTGTCATGTTAGAGCAATCATTTATCTTGCCCTCTATTGTAGTGCAAGCTGTTCTTGTATCTGTTCTGTACTTTGTTATGTTATCAGGTATAGCAGTTCCTATGTCTGCTTTTCTAATGACATACCAATCTGTTGATTGCAAGTTACTGTTACAGCTATGTTTAGTTTCGCTTAACCAAAGTGTTTTTAAATCATCAAGATTCTTTTCTATTAATTGATTATTAGAATCTACACCACTGTAAAACCTATCATCATAAGATGGAGTTACAGCTTCATCTTCCCAAACTAAATTCATTTCTACTTTATAATCACTACTCCATGTATTCCATGTAGGTGGATATTTTAAACCTCTATACGTAAACATTTTACCTATAGGTGGAACAAATGCATTTAATTTTGCTATATCATCATATTTTGTTTTCCAAGGCATTATTTTCTCCTATCTAGCGTTGCTGAACTTAAATGGGTTTGAAGCAAAGGCTAAGTACACATAGGTGTTACTCGCACCTACATCAGCGTTATTACCCCGAACTTTGAAGCCATTGCTAACAAAGTCGATGTTAAAAGCACTACCACCCGTAGCATTAGTGGATGTACTAGGCTGAACTCCAATCGGTATTGGATTTGCTCTATCTGTATAATATCCACTATGCTCTATATCTCTTATTGTCCAATCTTCAGCGGCATCTATATTTTTTATTGCAACAAAACTAGGCAAAAACCCTGTGAATACGAAGGCATTATCGGTTGATGAATTATTTCCCTCATAGCTGCCGAATTTACTGTAGCCTGCAATTTCAGCGAACACAAAAGCAATATGAGATTGAGTATTTTGATTTATTGAATCATGTCCACCTAATGTTATAACTGATGTGTTTGGCTCTGTATCATTCCAAATTACATTTGTATCTTGAGTTGCCAAATTTCTATTTAGTGATAAATAATCAGTTGCAGGGTCTGAAGTATTTTTATGATGATACACCATCCAATCTTGAACAGCACCAGTTCTTCTTTTTATTATTATCACAGCAGGTTTTACACCTAATTCGTGTCCTATAGTTGCACCTGCTGTGCCGTTTCCAGTATAAGTGACAATACTAAATCCTGCAGTAGGATTTGATTGAACCTTAGATTGTATAGAACCTGCGAAATTAGAAGAGCCTTTAGTAGTATTAGTGTTTATAGCTCCACCCATTCCTGAATGTACAGAACACCAATAATATAAAGCAGGTGCTGATGAAGGCACAGTAAATATTAATTTACGTGTTGTAGCAGATGAAAATCCACTTGTGTAAGCACTATAAGTAACATTTGAACCATCTAGTTGATACGTTACTCCTGTAGAGTATTCACTACTATTTGCGGCTGTTCCTATTACAAAAGGATGAGAACTCATAGAGCTATCAGATACATCAAAAGTGTATGTACCTCCTTCTTGCAGGTCAAGCGTTACAGCACTAGTACCAAAGTCATCAAATCTGTATTTGTTACCACTATCTGATACAACTTTTACTGTGTAAGTTTTAGTAGGTGTATCACTAGAACCCTTCCAATTCCATGTTGCGTATTTAGAATTATTTTTGTTTACTGGATCATAAGTTGACGCACCTGATGTTACATTTATATTAACAGCAGTAATACTTGATATAACTCCAGTTTCCCCTTGAGTTGATTGAATAGTACCACAATAAGCTCCGTATTCATCATCAACATACTCTCTATAGTAAATTATAAATTGTATACTACCATCAGAATTAAATCTTGCTCCATAATATCTACAGTTAGGAGAACTAATTTGATAAACATGAGAAAAAATTAAATAAGGAGACACATTAGTAGCAGAAGGATTAACATTTTGATTACCTGCACTTGCTCCATAGTAGGATGCATTACCACCATTTGTCCAAGCTACATTACGAGTATTTACACCATAAGCACCGAAAATAGTTGTAGTATCAGCAACCGATATGTTGTCTCCTGCATTATATGTTGTACTTCCTATTTGAATACTTATACCGGATGGAACTTTAGGTCTCCACCTTTGATTTCCACCACTGCCTGTAACATATGCATCAAATACTACTTGTTGAGTAGCTCCTGATTGTGCAGTATGTGTAAATCCATCTGCTGTAAATGCTGAAATCCAACCATTTGTTGTTTCTGCTGCTGTTGAAGGAAGTTGTAATTCTTTTGCAGAACCTCTTGAGCTATCCACAAGAACATGATTAGTGCTACTGTCTGTTATATTTTTTATCCAAGTAAAATCAGGTTTAAAGTTAATCCCTGTTACACTAAAACTTGATCCTGATCCAGTATAAACTTTGTTTTGAAAATGATCATTTGGCTGTTCGTCTTCGTTAGCAGACAGCGTAACATCGGGCAAGTTATTAGAGTTTAATGCTAGAAACCCTGTTGGAGGAGGGTGTTTAAATTTTGCACCACCACTATATGTATTTCCCGAACTAGTTATCACGTTTGCAAAGGTATCATCCTGTCCAAAATTCCACGTTATAGTTGTTGCAGTTGAATGAGGTTGTGCATAGAAAAAATAAGCAAAACCATCACCCGTAGGAACTTCTGCACCACTTGCGAAAGCATTTGTTGTCGTGCCATTTGCTATTTCTGTTGCTGTTGCAGAATTTCCCCAAGTTCCATTTACACCTAAATAAAAAGCATTATTTTCTAAATCTAATGCAAATTGTATAACATCTTCAGTTGTAAAAGATGGTAATCTTCCATTTCTAGCCGCAGCATCAAGTTGTCCAGTTCCATCTCCTAAAACAAAATATTCATCATAGGTTCTAGCAGGTCTTGCTCTCAAACCAATTCTAACAGCACTACTTGAAGTCCAAGAATTTACAATGCATTCTGCATACCATTTTCCTGAAGTCATCCCAAAATTACTTTGTCCGTTTGTCCAACCTGAAGATGAACCAGTAACTTTAAGGTTGCCCTCGGAATATGTACCTTTATAATAACTTTGATAATCTTGTGGCTCTGATAAAGAACTTAAAGCAGTTGCAAAATTATTAGTAGGCGAATCAGGCACGATATCCCAGCTATTTAAGTAATAGGTAGTATAATCATTACTACCTGCATTATCTTCTCCAATAGCACTGCTATTTCCAAAATCTAAATAAAATCCGTTATTACCGTAAGTTAAATTTGATACTGTCTTAGGTATCCAAATCCCTTGCTTCGTTTCTCCAAAAGTAGTAGGTGTTAATTGTTGTCCATCTACAAAATGCATCTCAGCCATATAGCCTGTAAAATGACTTCCTACTCTTTCTTTACCAATAGTAATTGTATTAGTAGCAGTAAGTAATGTTGAGTTGTAAGTACCAGATGCGATGGTATTTGTTGATAGTGTTTGTCTAACTCCATTAACATAAATTATTGCTTTATCGTCTGTAGTAGAGTTAGAATGATCAACTGCACAAACCACATGATACCAATTACTAGTATCCCGAAATGCGTTATTTGTAATTATAGAAATCCTAGTAGCACTACTAGCGTAGTGTTGATATTGAAGATTATCATTGCTAAAAGTTAGCTGTTCTCCATTAACACTAGATGAAATTATTCCTGCACTTGAGCCTTCAGCATGAAGAACACTTCTTTTTATCCAAACGGATAATGTCCATTTATATGCATTCGTTGGAGTAACTGCTGCTCTTGTTAAGTAAGAACTGTCTGTGGTATTAGCATTCGGTCCTTCATTAAAACGTAAAGAGTTAGCTAACGTTTTTGTATAGAACCCACCTGTAGCATCTCCACTACCATAACTTTTAATTATTGACATTAAGTTAATGCTCCTGATGATGAAATCATTATGCTGTCATTTCCTGATGCCGCAGTAACAAAGTATGTTAACATATAAGTTCCTGCTGCTTGTATAGCAGTTAATGTATCTGCGTTTATTGCAATTGTAGCCGCTGGGGTTATAGCGTATGCACTGCCTAGTACTAATTTAATTGTTCCTGATTGACCTACAGCATTGGATTGATTAGTAAATCCTAAACTAGTAATAGCACCTGATGCAGTTAATGTAAAGTTATTATTTACAGCTAAATCAAATGTAACTGCACCACTCGTACCACTTGCAGCAGAAGGTGCTGTTCCCGGTTTTGCTCTACCTGTTACTGTTACATCATTTGTTATAGTAACATCATTTGCAAATGTAACATCACCACCGTCTACAACTGTCATTGCATCATCACCATCTGTGAAGGCTATTTTAGTTGTCTGCACTTCTCCCGGAACATTTATTCCAGCCGCGGCATCTAGTATTTTCATATTTACAGCGTCACCATTATCAGTGAACACTAAGTCTTTAGCATCAGTTGCTAGTTTAACAGTAACATCGCCACTGTTTCCCTCAGTGACTCTTAGTACTTCACTTCCAGCGTCTTTAAATATAAATATACCAGAATTAGCGTCTAATGTTACATCGCCTCCTGAATCAAGTGTAATTGGATTTGCTGCAATCGTCACACCTGTTGTGCCATCGTGTGTAATTGTTGCGTCAGCATCTGCACCTAAACTAATAAGAGCACTATCTGAATTTAAAACTAAATCGTCTCCTACAGTTAAATCACCAGAATGTGTAAATCCTACGTGTGCAGTTACGCCTGTTGCTGATATGGTAAGTTGAGGTGTAACACTACCTGCAACCATGTTACTAATAATAACATCACTGTCTTCGTTTCCTGCAGTTGTATCTGTTATCTTAGTTTTAATTTCACCCATGATAACGGAGTTATTAGAAGCGTTATCACCTTTAAACTGTACACTTCCTATAATATCATTGTTAGAAGCATTGTT
>Ga0160423_10003620_pt1 | contig 12827 bp, 21 predicted proteins | sample CRUFie14St8metaG_FD_108191 | JGI IMG/M metagenome (GOLD analysis project Ga0160423, IMG submission 108191) | Marine microbial communities from the Costa Rica Dome - CRUD Field 142mm St8 metaG | ecosystem: Environmental > Aquatic > Marine > Oceanic > Photic zone | place: Costa Rica: the Eastern... | reverse complement strand
AGGTAGTCATCCCAGACGAGTTCATTCGTCTTGGGATCCTTTGCCTCGCAGTAGTGAACTTTGACCGGCTGAGGCTTGCTGATGTAGTCCTCGGTCCATTCGAGCCAGTCCTTGAGATTCAGGGATTGAGAGAGAGCATCCATTGTGGGGTTTGTCGATAGAACTATGGTATACCAAATCAGCCGATTTGTATACCCTCAGATTTTGGGCAGTTGCGGCTGCGGTTTGCTCCATGCAGGAGGTTTCGGCGGTAGGGATTCGCCAGGAAGTATGGGGCGGTGTTTACGAATGATGGTTGTCATGTTCAGAAAGTTTGAGCGCAGGTGATGTCGATGGTTGCGTTTTCAAATGGTTTGGCGTTTGCCAAAAATTTGACTGCCTCAGTGATTGAGCAGTTTGCTGGTCCGCCGCAAAATTCAACGGCGTAACGATATGAATCTTGCTCCGCAGTGCTGCCTGAGAATCGAGCCAGAATTGATCGTTCCCAAGGCTGATTGGCGTTGCGGAGATTTACGTGAAATTCAGTCATGAAATGAGGTTGGGGTTGTTGACCTAACCATGGTATACCAACCCTCCCGCACCTGTAAACCTACTTTTTGGCTTTATCAGATTGCTGTTTCTTGAAACGTTTTTCTGCTTCATCTCTCGCAGCACTGAGACTTGTGCAGTGATGTGATGCACTCTCCTTGGCCTTTTCGTAATTGTGTTTTGCCAAAACCACTTGGTTGCACTGTTCGACAATTTGATCGCGAATCAAGTCAAGCGTCATGTTTATGGTTCCGTACCAGCCATCAGAATCGTTGGCGGTCAAAAGCAAAAGGTCTTTATCTCGACTATCGCCTTCTTCAACACATTCGTGCTGAGTAAGTTTCTCAAGCAATAAATCAAAAGACATGAGCAATCCGTTGATCTTGCGAGCCTCACGCATAATTTCAAAACTGAGGTTTCTGACCTCAGTATGAACTTTTTGGTGTCGGGTCAATATCAACTGATAGTTTGTATCAGTTTCGAGGAATCGGTTGAATTCACGCATTGTCAAAGATGGCAAATGGAAATGGAAGCACCAGCGGTTCGATCCCATTGGCGCTTTGCAATGAGATAGACCACCTGTGCATCATCGTCGAACAGCACGCCTGTTAAAGCATCAAGCGTGCTGCGGCAAAGTTTGTCGATGTCGCCCTTGTTGCGGCCGATTGGATACTTGGTCCAGCTACTGCTGGGCTTGCCCTTAGAGGTGAAGTGGCTTTTGGGCTGAAGAAACTTGAAAGTGATGTCAAGCGCGATTGGACCTTCAGTGTTCCAGTCAGGCCCAACAGCATTGGCCGCGGCATATTTCACGTCAACTCGCCACGGCTTAACGAACTGACTGGATTCGGCACCGAATTGATTTTTACTGCCCTGCGGAGCTGGGCGCCCGATAACGTCAAATCTTACTTGCATCGGCTGCATCAGTGAACCTGAATGATGTGGTTGTGGTCAGTTCGGCAAAGCCTAAAAGCTGTGCCTCTTCTTGCAGTTTTTTGATCTGGTACTTCGTGTGCTTGTTGTATGACCATCGCTGAGTTTGAACAGGCTTTACGCGTATAGACCCGATCTGAAAAGCACTGTCTTCTGTTTTGTAGTCGTCAACCAATCCGTTAGCTACATGACGATAAAAGCGGTCAACTTTTTCATCGATCTGCGCTTGCAAAGATCGCATTTGTAGCTTCAGGGCCATGATTTCTTCGGTCAAGTTTTGAACTGTTTGCATTAGGAGATCCAAGCGGGTTTGCGATGTGGCGCGTTGCGCCAAGTAAAAACAGATGGTTTGCTGTTGACCTTGAACTGCATGTACTGCCTGTAAGCAGCGACTGGATCACCTGGGATTTTCAGTTCATCTGGCATTGCCTGGTATGGCTCTGTAAAGCCAGTATCCGGAAGTAAATTCACGACTTGATGAACCTGCCCCAGTTGCTGAAAGGCAAAATGCATGTGATCAAAACGCAGGCCAAATTCTGAGCACAGGCTGTACCCATGGCACATGAGCCAAAAAGCGTTTGACCGTGATTCACCAGCCCAAACAGTGCAGGGATGATGCTTGTATCCGCCTCTGTGAAGCTTGCCATCTTTGGTCATAACCCGATGGTCGATGTTGTGTCGGTTCAAGGCTGAAACAAGCATTTGAACCGTTTCAACAGGCATCTTGGTAATGTGCTTGTCGCACAGGGTGACAGCAGCCTCGTGGTGGTTGCTGCTGGTATAGAAGATGTTCATTTTCGTGATACCACCTATAAAAATCAGGCCATGCCCATGCGGACCTTGATGAGCTTGCCGATGCGGTTGCGAACCTTGGCAACCTTACCTTTTGCAGCTGAACAGGCCACCCAATCACCAGAAGCGATGGTGTGCGCGTATTCGGTTTCGAGTTGATTGAGAAGAACCTTGAGGTCAGAGATCTGTTGATCGATGGTCATTTGAAATGCCCTGGGGTTGTTGACATAACTATGGTATACCAAAAACCCTGACTTGTATACCACCTACCAGTAAGGCTTATCTCGTTTCACAATCCGCATACTTTCGACCCGCCATGTTCCGCATTTGTGCAGCCAGAAAGACCACGATTCGTCAGTCCACTTGTAGCTGGGTGACGCCAAGCAACCGAACTGTTGCTTGAACTCCTGCTGGCACTTGTCGCAGTATTTCGGGTCATCGATTCGTAGCTGCTTGATAAGCCCAACCACGTAATCAATAGAGCTTTGTCGCAACATCAGAACGGCTCCTTGACCTCAAGGTTTACAGAGTATTTGCCCCAAGCATCTTCCCAGGCGTTAATACATTCGCCAGGATCCGAGCTGATTACTTTTGCCACACCCGGCCCTGACACCAAGGTGACGCATCGATCGATCCAAAGACGTGGATGGTGGTAGTTCATCATGTTCAAATATCCACCAAGTTGCGCTGTCGCGGCTTTGCGTGATTCCACCGCAGCAGCCGTACTGACAGTCTTGAGATCACCCAAAATCGTTTTGCCCTTGTACTGAATCAGAAAGTCGAAGGATCCACCAAGCGAAATGCGCGGATCACACAGGCGATATTCAACAGCTATCGGGTTGGTGTTTTGCACCAGCCAGTTATCCAGCAGTGGATCAATCCATTCTTTATATCGCCCAGGGTTGACCTCTGCTTCACCCAGCAGATGCTGCTCAAGCGCCGCATGGATGGTGGTGCCCCGCAGCGCCCACCCGTCTTCGCCATCACGAGTTTCGTTGATTCGTTTGCGCACAATTGGGCTCATATCGAAAGACAAAACCCCGGTGACGCTGTGCAGAAGCCAGTCGCCTTGATACGAGTACCGATGAATGTCTTCAAAAAACTCGAGGCCTTCGATCTCTTCAAGCATTTGCAAGATGGTTTACCAAATGACAATACCATGGTAAGTTTGAAAAGTAATCCAATCCCATGACAAACTTTGCCAAAATTTGAAAAGGGTCAACCACTGGTGGTCAGGGTGGTTTTGCCCCCTTCCATTGGTGATTTACTAATTGAAACAAAGCCGGAAACCCTGGCTATGCCACACTTTGCGGCCTGTCTGATCGAAGCCGCGATCACCCAAGGGGTTTACATCGGCGCGCAAAGCCAAATAATGGAAGAACCAGCCGCCCGCCAGGGCTCTATAAATAGTGATACTAAGAAAACTAATACTAATAACCATATAAATAAAGACTTAGAAAGGCATGCAGAACTGATTCGAGAGTTCTGGAAGCTCAAAAAAGGCAGCCGTGGCCCAACCGCTTGGACGCTGCTCATGAACGAGCTGCTGAAGCTCCTGAAACGGCATGGGCATGATGTGGTCGAGCAACAGCTGCAGCTGGCTATCAATGGCAAATGGGCGAGCGTGTCCTGTAGCCGCTACGAGCAGTTCAAACCGGCTGACAAGGGTGATTCATCACAAGAGCAGGTCAAGCACCCTGCAGGGCGTGTTTTCACCGCTAAGGGCGGCTTCAGCGATGCGACGGCTGGGAGGCTCGTGCCATGAGCCAAACGGCGATCTGCCTCGAAACAAAAAACGTCTACCGGCTCGAAGACTTACTGCGGCAGCATCCGGAAGATGAGCTAATTAAAAAGTTCAGTGGTAAAAAGTTTGGATGTGTTCAGTGCATAAAAGAGAGAGATAAGGAAAAGCATGGTGTTTCGCGACCGATTGAGCAAATATTGTCAGAAATTGACGTCAGCCAGATTCCGCCGGAAAAGCATTTTCGGCGTTCTACGTCTTATACACGCAACGATCAATACATCGACTCGCAATGCTGCTTTACGCATGTGCCGGGTGCGGCTGTTAATACCAAATGTGCTAGTACAGAATCGCGTCATGACGAATACTGCACTGAACTTGCCAAAGGCAAGCGAAACCTAATACCAACACTTGACATACGGATTCCAAACCTCTTTTCAGTGGTTATGGCTCGATACATCAAGAACCCAAGTTTTCGTGAGCCGGATATAGCTTTCTGTATTGCAGAATCATCAGAATTGCATAAACAGCTCACAGGTGAGGTTGATAGAGGAAATCTACGAGTCCTTGATTTCGACGGATACAAAGGTCATCTTGCGGTCGAAGTGCAAATGTCACCCATAAAACTCGACGAATTCAAACAGCGAACAAGAGACCACTTGCAGCACTTTCAAAACGTTATTTGGATTTTTCACAAAAGTTTTCTCGGCAACGTGATGGCCGTTCGCGCCTATCTTGAAGAAAAAGAAATCGATGCTCACGTCATTGTTGATAAGGGCGGAGGCCTTTTTCAAATCGAGCTGCAAACGTACAAGAAACGCGGAAAGCAAAAACCTCACAAGAGGCGCGATTTTTGTCCACAAGCTTTGAAGCGAAAATGCAAGCAGGTAAGACGCACCGAACCAGAGCAAGAAGCGGTGTATAAATGGGCATTAGCGCACCTTAAAAAAGGGTATAAAATAGATCAGTTATTCAACCCCCGCTATTGGAAAGATGCAGAAGGCTTTTGATGTCGGTTCGATACGAAAGACTTTGCACCACGGAGTAAGCAAAGGCTACTGGTCTGTAGATGACCTTGATTCCATGACGGAAAGCTGGAAACTCAACACATTGCTTGACCCTGATGTTTTTTCTAATGGCTATATTGGTGTGCAGCATCAAAATCTGCTGAGGGATTACCATCCAGAAAAACCCGCAGCTGCTCCTGACCCACGCGATTTCACCACAACTCCAGTTCAGTCCAAAGACATAACGGATGACCCTTTCTAAACCAGCCGCCAAAAAGCCTGTTAAGTGCTATTTTTCAGAATCAGAAAAAAGCAAGATTAACGAAATCGCAGCCGCTGAAAATAAAAGCATCAGCAGCTACATCCGCGAAACCGTTTTATACTCAAGGCCGAAAAAAGGTAAAACTGTTTATAGTGATGCCGTCGAAGCCGCTTGTCGCACTTACAGCGGCATCTCAAGAATTCACATGGAAGCCATTGTTTCCGCTGTAATCGTTTCAATCCATGACTCAACGCAACCAACCGACTGACGAATCGTTTTTGTTTGAGCTGGTGGATCTGCTCGAATGTCGGGCAATCGCCAAATACGAATCTGAAATACAGTTCGATTACGAACAGGCTTGTGATCCAAAACCACACACAACCTTTGATATTGACTAGCCTGCTACCATTTCAAAAAAACAGATAGCTGTGCTGGAAATCGAAACCCGCGAAATGGACATCAGCACCATTTCAACGTACGCAAAAAACTCCAGAACCCATCCAGATAGACAAATCAAGAGCCTGGCCGCAGCTATCGAGCGCTTTGGTTTTACCCAGCCGATCATCGTCAACGATAAAAATACGATCCTTGCCGGGCACGGTCGATTTGAGGCAGCACGCCGCTTGGGCCTGAAGTCTGTTCCTGTCCGCGTTGTATCTGGCCTTTCAGCAGCAGAACAGAAAGCATATGTCATCGCTGATAACAAAATCGCTGAGCAGTCCGACTGGCATTACGAAAATCTGGCAAACGAAATCAGCTCGATCAGTGATTTTGACTTTGGTGAAGACCTCAACTCACTGCTCAACTACAACACCTTCGTTACCACCAAAATCGAGCAGGTGCCGATCGATCAGTTAAAGCCGCACCCAGAGAACTACAAGACCCACCCAGAAGCGCAGCTTGAGCATCTGAAAAAGTCCATACAGGAGCACGGAATCTATCGCAACATCATCATTGCCGCTGATGGCACGATTCTTGCTGGGCACGGGGTGGTTGAGGCGGCAACGTCTCTTGGCCTAGCCTCCGTTCCTTGCCTTCGCACCAGTCTTGAAGCCAATGATGTCAAAGCACTGAAGCTGCTGACGGCTGATAACGAGATCTCGCACATTGGTGATGCCAATGCTCGTGAGCTTACAGAAGTACTGAAAAAAATACTGATTGACGATGACCTGCTCGGCACTGGATACGATCAACAAAAACTTGAGGCACTGTTAATGGTGTCTCGCTCAAAGGACGAACTGAAACAACTAGACGATGAGGATTGGGATAACAGCCTTGACTTCAGCCCTATGGATAACCCGATCAAGTGCGTGGTCAGCTTTGAAAACGAAAAAGATCGTGCCGATTTCTTCAAAACACTAGGCGTCAGCCATACGGATAAAACTAAGAACCTTTGGTGGCCCGTCAAGGAAAGAACAAAGGTTGCTGACAAGCTTTATATTGAAGACTCAGAGCAGCCTTTCTAATGTCAAATTCGTTTTTTGACATACGAGGTAGGGATGCTTTGTATGCCATCCCGCCAGACACAGATCCTGTCGCTTGGGATGACTATATTTCTGATCAGCATTCGGCAGAAAAATTTAACAACACGCCTGTCGCACCACTGCAAATCGATTTTGAACTAAACGGCTCGTGCAACATGGCGTGCCCGTTTTGTATACACGGCAGTGGCGAAGGCAGGATTCACGCAGAGTTAAAATTTGAAACGTACACAAAGCTGATAGATGAGGCGGCAAAAATTGGTACTAAATCAATCAAGCTTAACTACATCAACGAACCGCTACTGCGGCGTGATCTCGAAAAAGCGATCGCCTATGCTAAATCGAAAGGAATCCTCAACGTTTACTTCGTTACGAACGGATCCCTGCTTTTTTCCGCCAGACGGCAGTCTCTTCTAGCATCCGGTGTGACCAAGATATTTGTCTCGATCGATGCTGCCACTTCAAAAACATACGACAAACAAAGACGCAATGGTGCTTTTGAAACTATCGTCGAAAACGTAAAGGCACTCGTAAAAGAGCGAAACGCGCTTGGTCAAAAGTTTCCTATCGTTCGTGTATCGTTCCTGAAAAATCAGCTCAACATTCACGAGGCGGATCAGTTTTACGATTACTGGAAAGACATTGTTGATGTCGTCACATTTCAGACGATGAATGAAATACCGGGCAAAACAACGGGGCTTACACTTAAAGAAACCAAAGAACCATTACCATGCAGCTTTCCCAACAAGCAGTTGGTCGTTGATTCAGAAGGCGATATTTTGCCCTGCTGTAAGCTCTACGGCAAAAGCCTGGCCTTAGGTAACATCAGTTCAATGTCGCTTGAAGACGCTTGGAGTTCGGACAAAATGGTGGCACTGCGTGAGTCGCATAACGCTGGTACTTGGCAAGATAATCCTGTTTGTCGTAAATGCTTGCTCAACCAGTAATGCGTACTCGGTATCCGATTTACATTCCTTCGCACGGCAGATATGAGTCAATGCTTACGCCGCCACTTTTTAAGAAATACGACGTACCCTTTTACTTAGTTGTCGATGAAACGCAATGGGACAAGTATTGCCAAGCAGGCTACGAGGAGTATCTGCTTAAACTTCCGTTTTTAAACAATGGCACTTCTTTCCCACCGCGTGTATTTATCACTGAGCACTCCAGGGCAAACGGTGACAAACGACATTGGCAGATTGACGACAACATCAGATCGTTTAAATACTTCAACGGCAAAGCACGGGTGCCTACTGATCCAGGTCTAGCCCTACGAATCGTAGAAAATTTTGTGATCGTTGGCTGAACGTTGGTGTTTACGGCCCAAACTACAACTGCTTTAATATCCCAGGCACAGTCAAAAAACCATATCGAAAAAACACACACATTTACTCCTGTATGTGCATGCTGAACTCGCTTCCATTTACCTGGCGTGGCCCTTGGAATGAAGACGTGGATTTATGCCTACAAACTCTGGCGCACAAATATTGCACTATCGCTTGTAACTTTATGGGCGCAGAAAAAATGGCAACGATGACCGTCAAAGGCGGTAACAGTACCGCTTATCAAAATCTTGACTCAAGAGCCTACGGTTCTAGGACGCTGCAACAAAGGTGGCCTGGTATCGTTGAGCTCAAAAACAAATACGGTCGTCCACACTTTCACATCAAAAACAATTGGCAAATGTTCAAGGACGTTCCACTTGTAAAAGATCCAGATTATCAGCCAGAGTCATTTAAGCTCAAGCAGGTAACGATCGGCTGAAAGATGGGTAAGCGGGTCACCTTAAAAGAAAAAGAATGGCGAATCGCTCGTATGGCAGCGCTGAAGGCGCGCAACGTTCCCAACTCAGAATGTGTGGCTTATGCCGCACGTGAGTGGGGGTTGGACCGGCGACAGGCCTACAAGTACATAGAGTGGGCAAACGAAGTCACAGCCAAGGATTGGGACATCGATCGGCGTCAGTTCACAGCCGACTTGATGGCACAGCTTGCAACACTTGCCCAAGAGGCCAGAAAGGCAAGCCAATACAGTGCCGCGCTGGGCTGCATCAATACAATGGCTAAGATGGCAAAAATCGTGAAATGACACTGCAGCTGAGATCAACCGACGATGGTCAAGGCTATGAAATGTGTCTTACGGAGGATGGAATTACAGAGTGCACTTTCGTTTCATCAATGCATTTGGTTGACGAGAAAGAAATACAATTACGCAATGCTATAAAGAGACAAGCCTTCAATTCTTTTATCGAAAGAAAAGCGGAGGACAGATGAACCCGTTACAGCTCAAAGGCAAAAGAGGGCTGAACTTTTTCTATAAATTACTTTGCCAAGCAGGCTTTAACGATTCAGAAAAAATATGCCGCACTGCTTACCACACGATGCAGCTGCTGGGTATAAATGGAAAGTCAGGGCTGAAGGCTGATCCGGCTTTGCTGGAAATTGAAAAAAGGTGGTACAACAGTTTGCCTGATAACCCGGACTACTCTGTTTACGCAGAACCCATCTATCTAGCTGATACGTGGTGCTGTTGGGACTTTTATGCCCGTCAGTATTTGTCCGACCTGTTCTTGACCGACAAATGCTGCGAATCTGGGCTGCAAATGCTGATCGGCGATGGTGCGATTATTGATGTAGGTAACGGGCTTGGGTTTGCAACAGCAGCACTCAAGTATCTTTTCCCGATGCGTCGTGTTATCGGTACCAACTTGCCAGGGACTGCACAGTGGCAAATTAACGAGATCATGTCGGCCAGATACGACTATGAGCTTATGTCAAACGACCAGCTGCTCGAAGAGCAACCACGAACAGCAATGATTTTTGCATCAGAGTATTTTGAGCATTTTGAAGCTCCAATCAGTCATTTCAATGAGCTGCAATTGCTTTCCCCCAACGTATGGGTAACAGCAAATTCATTTGGCGCAAAATCACCAGGTCACTTTGACTTTTACAAATCTGATGGTGGTATCGTCGAGGCCAAAAAGATGGGCAGACTGTTCGGCAAAAATGCAAGAGAACTAGGTTACAGCGCGAAAGACACTAAATTGTGGAACAACCGACCCTCGGTATGGGTTAGATGAGCATACTTGCGGCCATACCCTCAGGATCAATCACGCTGGATGAAGAAGGTATTGATTGTTTCCGACAGGAAGACTTTGCCGAAGTGGTCAACTTACTAGAAAACAATCTGACCGAACCACAGCGTCAAGTTTATGAAGCAGAGGAACGATTCAAGTTGCTGTGCAGTGGTCGACGTTTCGGCAAAACCTACCTGTGCATCACGCGATTACTGAATTGGGCGCTCGAAAAGCCCGAAAGCTTGAACTGGTATGTCACGGCCAACTACCGGATGGCAAAACAAATTGCGTGGCGGCAACTAAAAAGCATGGCTCCACGTGATCTGGTGGTGAAGCAAAACGAATCCGACCTCAGCATTGAATTCATAAATGGCGCGCAGATTGCGTTGCGTGGTGCCGATAACGAAGACTCGCTTCGTGGTGTGAGCCTCAGTGCTCTTGTGGTGGACGAGGCTGCTTACGTCAAACAGTCCGCGTGGGAAATGGTCTTGCGGCCTGCCCTATCTGACCAAGGCGGTCCTGCATGGTTCATCACCACACCAGCTGGTCTGAACTGGTTTCACGATTTATGGGAACAAGCACAGGATCAAAACGATTGGCGAACGTTTTCGTTTACGACCGTTCAGGGTGGAAACGTACCTGCGGCAGAGGTTGAGGCGGCCAAGCGAACACTGGACGAGCGAACGTTTCGTCAGGAATACCTTGCCAGCTTCGAGACTTTGTCCGGCAGGGTTTACCCAGGCTTCACCGATGAAAACATCAGCGATGAAGTTAAAGACACAGGCGATGCCATCTTCTGGGGCACTGACTTCAACGTCAGCATCATGGCAGGTGTCCTCGGTAGCCGAGTGGGCGACACGTTGCACATCTGGGATGAACTGGCAGTACAGCAATCCAATACGGACGAAGTGTGCGCCATGCTCAAGCAACGCTTCCCAGATCGAAAAATCATTGCCTACCCAGACCCAACAGGATCAGCCAGAAAAACGTCATCGGCTGGTCGAACGGATCACGATATCATCAGACGATTTGGATTTGGCTGTGTCAGCCCTAGAGCTCCGTGGGCCGTCAAGGACAAGATCAACGCAACAAACTGGATGATTCGTACAGCGGAAGGTCAAATGCGCCTGTTCGTTCACCCTCGTTGCAAACACACCATCAAAGCCTTGAAAAACGTGACCTATAAGCAAGGTGCAGAGGATTATGTGATCGACAAATCAGCCAACATCGAGCACTGGACTGACGGACTCGGGTACCTGATTCTCAGCGAATTTAACCCCCTGCACGAACGTGCTGGACGGGGCACTGGCATCAGGCTTTACTAAACTGATTGCGATGGGCGGGTTTTAGCTGTGTATTCAGGCTTTTCTGGTCGGCAACGCATCGGTAACGTCACGACCGTCGAAAGCCCTAACACGGCTTACGTCAACATGGAGCCGCATTGGCTTTTGATTGAAGCACTGCTGCAAGGCACATACGGAGTAAGAAAAAAGCACCGAACATATTTGCCGCAAGAGCCAAGAGAACTCGATGAGTCATACGACAACAGACTGATGCGCTCAACACTTGCGCCTTATTACGTCAGGCTCGAACGGATGTTGGCAGGCATGCTGACCCGCAAACCTGTCCGGCTTGAAGATGTAAGCGATACGGTTACTGAGCAGTTGTTTGATGTTGACCTACAAGGCAACGACTTGAACGTATGGACTTACGAAACCGCGCGCAAGTGTATTCGTTATGGACACGTCGGTGTACTTGTTGACGCGCCAAAAGCAGGTGATAACGGCCGACCATACTGGACGCAATACACGCCACGCGACATTCTCGGCTGGAGAAGCGAGATTAAAGACGGCAAGCAGCAGCTGATTCAGTTGCGGTTGATGGAAGAGATAACCGTACCAGATGGTTTGTACGGTGAAAAGCAGGTGCAACAGGTGCGGGTGCTTACCCCTGGTGCATTTGAAATTCATCAAAAAGACAAAAAAGGCGACTTCGTTTTGATTGATGAAGGGCGCACCAGTCTTAGCAATATTCCGTTTGCTGTTGCTTATTCAAACCGCGTTGGTGTTCTTGAGTCGCGGCCACCACTAGCAGACATCGCAGAGCTAAACCTCAAGGCGTATCAAGTTCAGTCTGACCTCGACAATCAGCTGCACATCAGTGCCGTACCAATGCTTGCCATTTATGGTTTTCCGCAATCAGCTGAAGAAATCAGTGCTGGTCCTGGGGAGGCAATGGCGCTACCGGAAACGGCACGAGCTGAATATATCGAGCCAGGGGGCAACAGCTACAGCGCACAGTTTCAACGGCTGGACCAAATTGCCAGTCAAATCAACGAACTAGGCCTAGCCGCTGTTCTTGGTCAAAAGCTTAGCGCAGAAACAGCAGAAGCTAAGCGCATTGACCGCAGTCAGGGTGACAGCACCATGATGGTCATTGCACAGCAAATGCAAGACCTGATCGACAACTGCTTGCAGTTTCACGCTGAATATATGCAGGAAACACAAGCAGGCAGCAGTTTTATCAACCGCGACTTCCTAGGCCAGCGCCTCGAACCGCAGGAAATCCAATCATTGCTGCAGCTCTACACCGCAGGCACCATTACACAGGAAACGCTGCTCAACCAGCTGTCTGCTGGTGAGGTGTTGGGCGATGAATTCAACGTTGAGGAAGAGGTCGAGGCCACGCAGAATGGTGGACTGATTGAAATGGAGCAGCCACAGCCTGAGCCGCGCGAAGAGTCCACAATGCCTGAAGCGGAGGCAGATGAAGATGAGCTGGCTGGACAAGCTGCGTAAGCCGCACCCACCGAGAAAGCAGTTGCTGTTTTTCGCCCAGGAGCAGCTGAGCAACGAATATTTTGCTGTGATTCGGGCCACTTGGTTCAAAGATGGCAAGGTGTGCGGTGTTACTGAATCGCAGATCCACAACTACGACGTAGACGCTATTGCAGAGTTCACCGGCATCATCAGCACAGCACTACATGCTGGCGCGGATGTTTCTGCCCTGT
>Ga0160423_10003618_pt1 | contig 12828 bp, 15 predicted proteins | sample CRUFie14St8metaG_FD_108191 | JGI IMG/M metagenome (GOLD analysis project Ga0160423, IMG submission 108191) | Marine microbial communities from the Costa Rica Dome - CRUD Field 142mm St8 metaG | ecosystem: Environmental > Aquatic > Marine > Oceanic > Photic zone | place: Costa Rica: the Eastern... | reverse complement strand
TTCAGACGGTAGTGTTATGCTATCTCGCTTTCATGCACAAGGTAAACTAATGAAAGTTCCTACATCAGAGGTTACAATGACTCCAACTTCTACTGATACAGTAACATTGGACGAGTTGAACAAACTGATTGCAGAGCAAAAAGGTGTAAGCATTAAAGATATTGCTTTATCAGAAGATGCAGTTAATGTTGCAACAGTAACTGATACACCAGCGTCTGCAAGTGAAACTGCTCCATCAAACGAGCCAGTAGCAACTGCATCAAATGATGTTATGAGTGATGAAGATCTTGCTAAATCATACCGTTCACAAGCGGATAGATTAAGCAAAGAAGCGGCACAATTAAGACGTCAAGCAGAGGAACTTGTACCTACTAAGAAAAAAAGCAAGGCCTAAATAAATGGCCTACAGGAAATTAAAACTTCCTGAAGACGTAATCAGACATTGGCCAGAAGTATTCAAGGGCATAGAAGTTAAAACTATCCCCCTTGAATACCTGGAACACATTGAAGTTACGTTCTCAAGTAGGAAAAAGTGGATCATAGAGTGTAAGCCTAACATTACGCAGAAGCGTTTTGAGAAGGACATAAGGAACCTTTTCAATGAATATGGACCTAAAATTAAGTCCGTAGACTTTGCTTTAGACAGTAGAAAGATAAAGCAAGACATACAAAAGGGCACTGCTACAGTGTTTAAAAACGCCAAAATGCGTAAATAATGTATATTATTGAATTAAAGTATTTGGCATAAATACATATAGCAAAAGCACTTCAGGAGTAAGCGAGTATGGCATTAAAAATTAGAAGAGGTACAGAGGCCGAAAGAGCGGCACTGACGGGCATAAACCCAGCATTGGGTGAACCCATTTTCGTAACAGATACAGGTAAACTATGGATAGGTGACGGTGTAACAACTGGCGGTGTCCAAATTAACCCTAACCTTTCAATTCAAAATTTAACTGATGTAGAAGACACTCTTACTCCAGCAAACGGTCAAGTACTTCAGTGGAATACTCCTAATGCAAGATGGCAGGCAGAAACACTGTCTATCGCACAAACTCTTAATGATTTAACTAACGTAGACGCAGTAACAGGCGTTGCTACAAACAAAGTTTTAAAATATGATGCAACTGCTAACGGCGGCGCAGGTGGTTGGGTAGCAGGTGATGAAGCATTTTTATCATTTGATTTAGATGCTCAGTTAGCATCAAAAAGCATTGACAACTTAGGTGATGTTAGTGTATCAGGTAGTGATACTCCTACACAAGGACAATACTTAATATGGGATAATGCAAGAGCATTATTTGTACCAGGTGATTTAGATCTTGCTGGTGCTTCAATTACTAACTTGACAGCAGATATTAAAGGTTCAGTATTTGGTGATGATTCAACATTACTTGTTGACGCAGTAAACAGTAAAGTAATTATTAACAATGGTCAGTTTAGTGTAACTGGCGACACACTTCTTTCAACACAATTAGAAGTTAACATCAGTGGTCCAACTGAAACTGATGACACTGTACTTAATGTATGGAACTCCGACGAATCAAGTGCGGTAAGAATTAACAGTTTAAATGGTGCCACAAGTGCAAACATTTCTGGTATGACATTAAATGGTTACTATGGTGGATTCCCAGATAGCGGAAACGAAGTTAAAGTAACTGCTGGTAACTACATTGGAGAAATCAGTGCAACTGCATTTGATCCAGACTTTGGTACATTTGGAACTAAAGTACTTTCTTCTGTAATTTTATTTAGAACAGATCCAAACGGTACTATTGCAGACGACCAAGCACCAGGACAAATAGAATTTATTACTAACGCAGGAACTAATACTACACCAGTTCCAAAACTAATGGTATTAGACAGTCAAGGTCAACTTGCTATTAATAGAACAAGTGCAAGATCAACTATTGATATTGAAGGTGTAATGACATTAGAACCACAAGCGGCGGCTCCGTCTACTCCAGTTATTGGAATGATTGCAGTTGCTAACAAGACTAATTGGGATCCAGCAAGTTACAGTGGATCAACACCTTACCCAGTGTTCTGGACAGGCTCTGCGTGGGTAGCAATGATTGCTTAATTCCATTTAGGAAATAAGTTATACAATTCCCAAAAACGATTAAAATTAAATTTCCAAACTGACTGTTTGGTATATCTATATTCCATATCCTTAACTTTATCAACTACACCCATCTTTTCTAACAATGGAAAATATATTAAGTGTGATTGATTTTGTTTGGCTTCTGGATTCATATTTGTAGTTGAATATAATTTACCCTTGCGTTCTGTCACAAAATTAATAACGGCAGGATGTAAAAATTGATCTGTATGATTTTGAAACTTTGTAATAATACTTCTGCCTTTGCCTAAAGGTGGTACAAGCAAACTTGTTCTTCCTGCTCTCCAAGCATCAGGACCTAACTCATCAAATGTATGTAATACTTGTGTGCCTATGATTGTATCATCTTCGTATAACAAAAACAATATCATTTCTCGTTCATTCTTAAAACAATCAATAAGCATTTCACGACTTGCATTATTAACAAAGCCTTTTTCTTTTGCTCTATTGTAGTAGTCTGTTAGATCAATTGATTCATTCCACTGTACTACTTTATACATATCTATTGAACCCCCAATAACGTTCTAAACACCACCAACAGTTTTTACAATGGTCCATACCAGGATCATTGCCGTCTTTAGCATACCATTCACAACTATATGTAACAGGAAATAGTGTATCTAATAATCCTTGGGCTCTGTAAATAGCCGCAATATATTTTTTGTGTACATTTGTCCAAGGCATATAGATATTGCCTACGTTAGGTAAAACTTCAAATTCTTTTGTTAGATTGTCTCTGTACTTGTGACTCCAATCTGCTACGTCCCAGTTCTTCATTACATCAAGTGGTGGATTTTGTGTTACACCCATATAACACACTTCCATAAATTTGCCAAAGTGTTTACGCATTCTATGTCCTATAACTTCGCCACCGTTTGGTTTGGATCCTTCCATATGCATCACTGTATGATATATATTTGGATTGTTTGTAAGTTCTCTTACTTTGTTAACTACTGCTGTCGCGGCAGTTACATTTTTAAGCATTAGATCATTATTTGCTAAAGTATACACATGAATATCACGAGGAGAATGTAATGCAACGTTATACAATAGTAAAGCACTATCTATTCCGCCGCTGATACTTACACATACATCACAGTCATAATAATTGAACACTACATTGTTCGTAAGAATTTCTTGTTTATATATAGGAAGGTCCCAATGAGGTCTTGCCATATCATGCAAATCTGACATGAGTGTAATCTCCTTTTATACTATCATTTAGATCTATTGCACAATAATCGTGTCCATATACAATTAAATTTTTTATTCTACTTTTAAATTTTTTGTAGTGCATTTCAAGTTCTTCAGGTTGAACATTCCATTGAAGCATTTCACTTGACCATATATTTGTAGTCCATAATACCTTTGTACCATGTACATTATCAATTAGATCAAATAACTTATTGCTTTCTGTTACGATATCTATTACATGAAATTCGTGTTTTAAAGTTTTATATCTTGACCATAATCTTTGAAATGCAAGACTTCCGCCAAACTCTTTTAGTTCTTGTTGCCAAAATTCTTTATAGTTTGCACGGTAAGTGCTACTGAAGTTATAAGTTAAATCGTGTTCTAAGAGCCATTTATCTAAATCATAACCGTCCCAAGTTTCAAGTAAATGCTTTTTAAAATTTAAACTTGCTTCACACCAATCAAAGTAATGCACGGTTGTACCTTCATGGAAACCATTAGCATTTAAAATAGCAAGAGGTTTGAATCCAGCGGCCGCACTAAACAAATGATCTATATGTTTGCCATTTGTTCTAATGCCTTCACCTGAAAGTCTTTCTGTATTAAATGCATAAACTCTATTTTTTTCAATTTCTTCTTGATAACCTAATTTTCTTATCCAAGCCTTTTGACTGTAATTCAATTGATCTACAAGTTTGTCATTAGTTTTATCTAACCATACTTGTTCAAGTATATGTGGTTTATTATACGGATATAAAAATACTTTGCACTCACGCATATCATTATCAAGGTTATCTATTGTAATATTGTTTTCAGCGGCAAGATTTATCCAGTTACTGCCATCAGCAGTGATAGTGCTTTGCATATAACCTTCTGCACCCTTTACCCACTTAGGTGTGTATTCACTGTGTATTTTTTCTTTGCTATATTCAACATTGCGATACTTTCTTGGCCTGTCTGTAAACACACCAAGTTCATCAAAGTCTGGTTGTCCTAATTCTACCCATTTGTTCAAATTTACAAACAAATATTGTCTGTGTAATCCTGGATATGCACCTTTAGTAAGATAATGATGTTGCCCTTGCTTGTCCATAATATGCCCTATTACAAAAAATTCAGGATTGTTTTCTGCATACTGTAAACTTTTTTGTACTAAACTTGGTCCTCTATATAAAAGCAAACCTTGACACGCAACCATACAATATTTTTTGCCTTCAATAATTGCAAGTTCTAATATTTCTTTTACAGTTTTATGATGTCCTACATATGAACACAAATTCATTTTAATCATTCTATTGATATAAAAGTAGGTCATATCAAGTGTGCGTTTTGCAACAAACTTGTTATCTATATCTCGTGTGATATCTAATATACCTATGCCAACATCATTATTGCCATCAAGGTCTTCGTAGTAACGATCAACTGATAAACTATTCCAATCCATTGATTGCTCTCCTATTGGAGTAGAAACTTTCTCTTAATGTGTAAAACATATCTCTGGTGCGCCTACCAAGTTCATAATGTATAATCATATGTATTCTTGGCTTATCACTTTTATTCCAAACAGAATGTATGTTACTAATGTCCATTAAAAATGCACTACCTTCGTCTTTGAAAGGCACTATGCCTTTGTCTTTGTAAACAAATTGACAGCCTTCTGGATTATTCAAACTTATGTTACAAACACTTAAACGCTTTTCTTCATCTTTACGATCTTGATGCGGAAGAATATATCCGCCAGGTTCAAGATACATAAACCTTACACGATTTAAAAATTCTGCTGGCCAAACATTTGTTAAAAAATTCTTTGTAATAGGACATTTCTCTGCCACCCAAGTCCAATCTAATTGTTTGAGTACTTCTTCTCTTTGCCCATATTGATTTAGACTTTGTGTGTCTTCGTCAAGTCCGTGTAGTGTCAAACTTTTCCAACCTTTACCGTAACTGTCTTCTCTGTGTGAATGAAACTTATCTGCAAGTGCTTCTGCTTCTTTGTGCATTTCTTTCCATGGTTGGTTATCTAATGCACTGAGATGAAAATATCCCCATCCACTTTCCATCACTAACCACTTAGGGTCAAAGGTATCTGGATATAATTCTTGCTTAATTATGCCGTGTTCGTTATGGTATTGTTCCAATTCTTGCATAGTAATATTTACCTACCAATGTAAGTTAAATGCTACTATTTTGGCGGTAAATACAGTATGCGGTTCTTGTCTAAAAAAGATCTTAAAACAATAGTGGTTGATTTTACAAGTCATTGTAATGCGATGTGCGGTAACTGTTCACGCAATATTGATGGTGTAAAAGTCAATCCTAATATGCCTCTTGGGCATATGTCAATGGACACATGGAAACGTATAGTAGATGATGCTAAAGGAGTTGAAGAAATAATATTTAATGGTAGTTATGGAGATCCTTTTATGAATCCTAATTTACCATTTGCATTAAAATATGCAAAAAAATTAAAATGTAAAATTATGATTCACACAAATGGAGGCATAGGTAAACCTAATTTGTATAGAATGATTGCACAAGAATTACGTAATTTTCCACAAGCAGTAATTACATTTAGTATAGATGGATTAGAAGATACTAATCATTTGTATAGACGTCATGTGGTATGGGATAATGTAATGGCTAATGCTAAAGCATTTATAGACGCAGGCGGTTTAGCAAGATGGCGTATGCTTGTATTTGATCATAACAAACATCAAATAGAAAAATGCGAACAACTGTCTAAAGATATGGGATTCAAAGTTTTTGATATAAATGGCGGATATACATTTACTGCTATGAATAGTATTGTATCTGAAGCAGTAGAAAAATTCAAGGCTACTAAAAAAGAAGAAGCACGTACTATCAAGTATGAAAAGAAACATTTAGACAATGTTGTAAGATTAGAAGGTTTATTAGAAAAAGGTTTAGACAAAGGTTGTATTACTTGTAAATGGCAAAAGAAACAAAAAATACAAATTAGTCATACTGGCGAAGTGTTTCCTTGTTGCTATTTGCTGAGTGATAGATATGCTAAGAATCCTGATAGTCCTTATGCTAAAGAATGTAACAGTGTGCAGTGGCCCAACGTAAATGATACTAACATAGAAGATATAATAGAATCAAATGTTCTACTACAACCAAGCGACAAACGATTTAAAATATGTGAGGTTACTTGCAGTGAAGTGTAAATATTTAGACCATCAAGTTTGCATTAGAACTTCTGGTGAATTCCGTTTGTGTTGTATAAGTAATGAACCTACAAACAAAGAAAACATACAAACACACACTATAGAAGAATGGCGTGAAAGTAAAGTATTTAAAAACGCAGTGCAAAAATTTGAGGACGGTGTATTTCCAGATGCTTGTAAAAAGTGTGAAATACAGGAAGCGTCAGGCAAAGGCAGTCAACGCACAAAACCAAGACAATACGGTCCAGGAGTAAGTCATCTTGATTTACGTTTTGGAAGTAACTGTAATTTAAAATGTACTATGTGTTATCCTGCTACGTCAAGCGGAGTCAATCAGGATCATAAAGAATTACTTAAAAAGGGTATGGAATCCCCATGGGGTAATGAACAGTTTCCTAATTACGATTGGTACACAGAAGAACGTGGAGATTATCTTGCAAGTTTGCCCGAACTAAGAGAAGTGTACTTAACAGGTGGCGAACCTATGATGGTAAGAGGATTACACAAGTTTCTTAAAAAGTTAGATAACAGTGTTGAAATAAGATTCAATACTAATGCTACAATTATAAATCCTAATGTTTATGAAGAACTAAAACGTTTTGATACTGTTAATATGTGTTTTAGTATTGACGGTATAGGCAAAGTAAATGATTACATACGTTGGGGTAGTGATTGGAAAACTGTAGAAACAAATATGTTACGTTGGGCAGAATTTGTAAAATACAAAAGTGTTGGTCCAACAATACAAATAATGAACTTGCACGACTACGATAATATAGTTGCATGGGCAAAGACTAATGAGTTTGATGTGTTTGATAATTTACTTTTTCATCCTACATACTTTGACTCAAAGAATGCACCTGACACAATTAAAAAGTTTGCGCCAGAAAAATTTAAGTATTGGGTAAATCAGAAACCAGATCAAATAGAACAAAATGCATTTTTGCATTGGATAAAAACATTTGATGAATTAAGAGGATGCCACATACAGGATTACATTCCTGAAGTAGCAGAAGCATATGGACTTAATAAAAGAAAATAAAGAAAAACAAAGACGTGTTTACAAAGGTCCTAATTTTTATAGGAAGGAATGGGACTTTGAAAATTTAGAGTACTTTGAAGAGCATATTGAAATAATGGACGAAATACGTCCTGGCTACATAATTAACAGTGGTTGTGCTAACGGTAAGATGTTTATAGATTGTAAAACTATATTAGGAACACCAGCAAGTAAGTTCGAACATACGGACTTGTTTATAAATCAAGTGTATAATTTTTGTTTAAAAAATATAGAAGAAACGCAACCATACGCACACTTTGATTGGGTTTTGAGTAATATAATTATAAGTCCAGATGGCTCTGGAAAAATGGAAATGGTGGATTGGGATAACGTAGGAATATATCAACCCACAACTATTTTGGATAAACTACATAGCGATTTAGAATCTGCTTTTGGAGAGAAATTTAATGAAATGTTACGCACCTTGGCATAGTATTTTGGTACGCTTTAACGGCGATATTGTGCCGGACGGAGTGTATACAAAACGTTACGGAAACGTGCTACAAACGCCTTTAAATGACCTTTTAAACAGCATTACAGCGTCATACACACGTGATTCTATCCGTAGTGGAGTGTTACCGCCCGAGTGCCAACAATGTGCTTTAAAAGAAGCCGCAGTAGGACATAGTAGAAGATTATTCTTTCGTGATATTTTGAATCCTATGCTTGTAGGTAGTAAAAATGATTACTCCAAAAACTTCACAGATATCTACTTTTTGGAATTTAATATGAGTAATATTTGTAATTTAAAATGTCGTATGTGTGATGGAATCAATTCAAGTGCATGGGTAAAAGATGAATTGAAACTTACTAAAAATGGTAATCCATATCATAGAAGAATTGACAATCCAGAATTTGGTTACACAAATAAAAGTGAGCAAATTATAGAAAGATTGTTTGAGGATCCTACACCATTTATGAACTTACGTTATCTAAGTATAAAAGGCGGTGAACCTTACATGGAACCTGCAAATAAAAAGATACTACAAAAATTTATAGACTTAGGCATTGCTAAAAATATTACACTTGACTGGACTACCAATGGTACAATCGTTGATGATGAAATACAACAACTTGCAAAGCACTATGGTGAAACTAAATGGACAGTAAGTTTAGAAGGTACTGATGGTTTATATGAATACATCAGAGGTGGTAAAAACTTTACCTTTGCACAACTTAATGATAATTTAAAACAATATAATTTTGACAGAATTATTATTGCAGTTACAGTGATGGCATATAATATTTCGCACTTAGATAAAATATGGTGGTGGTTTCAAGAAAATAAAAAAGAAAACTGGGAAATATATTTTAATAATGTTGTAGCACAACCTGCCTATTTGAATCCAAGAATATTACCAAATGAAATATTAGATAAGATAGATTTTAGATTTCCTAAAATTAATTACAAGCAAGATGAAGACTTAGGTAAACATTTAGATTTGTTTGTTAATTACACTAAAGACTTAGATAAAATAAGAAATACAAACGTATTAAATTATTGCCCAGAACTTAAAGATCTTTTTGTATAGGATCAATTGCCATATAATGTAAATTATATTCACGCGGACTATCAATAATCCATTTTACAAGTTTTCCTGCATCTGCTAAACTAATTTTTTTATTTGTACTTTTATCTATTTGTGTTTGAGATGCAAGTTGACCAAATGCAATATTGCTTACTCTAATTTTACTATCTCCAAATGTACCATACTGCGAATACTTTTTACTTGCTTCATCGAGTGCAGTTTTGTTTTTTAGATAGTTTTCAGGATTGTACCCATCACCCCAATAACTTGTTGTGCTTGAAATATTAATAATGTGATCACCATTAAACTTTTCATATACTTTATGTAACAGTTCAACCTGTTCGCCATTAGGACCGTATTGACTATTCACAAACACATTGTAATCTTTTACATAGTCTGCTACAGCATCAAAGTCTGTAAGATCCCAATTATTCCATCTACCAATAAACTCTATAAAGTTACGATTGTATGCTTCGTATATGCCTTTACAAAGTCCTTCGTAGTTTGGATTACCTGTTACAATTATTTTCATTTTCTATAAACTCCTGATATGCTTCTTCAAAGCCATCCTCTCCGTACTCTGCACGTTCATTGTTTCCCCACAGTCGTTTAATGTAACTATCTTTGCTTTCATGTATTGTCCTTTCCGAAGTTTTCAAATGTCCTTTGACTAACCAAAAGATTCTAAATGCTTCTTTCCTTTCCGCTGATGTCATTGTGCAGTTCCTTTTTTAAGTATATATCACTTAGGCAACTACATATACTTTTGCCACAAGTGATGGGTTGACTTGGCAACTTGTAACGTTCCAGATTACCTAAGGCGCCGCCATACTGACAATCTGCTCTATACAAGTTACCCCACATATCAATATTGACTCCATGAATGCCTGCCCAGCATTTCCAGCCAACATATGAATTCTTTTTTTGAAGAATAATTTCGTGTCCTGCTATTTCTTCTCCATTGAATAATAGTTCTCCACGATGTAAATTTGTAAAGTCAAGTTCTCTACTATATTTCCAATTTGCAATTACATCTTTTTGTTCTGGTGAATATTCTGTTACTTTATTTGTAACAAAGTCACCACTTGTTTTATCTACAATAACTTTTGGTTCTATTGTAATATTTGTACTACCATTGTATAATTTTTCTGCAATGGATTGTAATTCGTCAAACTTATCCGGCACCAACATTAAGTGAACTGCTACAGGGCAATCTACATTGTTTGCTATGTCTATAAAATGTTCTACATCTGCATACTGAGGGTGATAAGAAATAATAAAGCCATCTGTGTATTTGCTTACCTTTTTGTAATAATCTACACGTTGACTTCCATTAGTAACAAAACTAAAATAATGTCCTTGTTCTTTTACAAGTTTTGCAAGATCAATAAAGTGTTTCCAATATGTAGGTTCTCCACCACTTAATCTGTAACAAATAGTTTTGTTTACTTTTAATTTTTCTACAAAGTTTTTTACAGTTTCCCATTTAGGTTGACCAGTGCTACCATTGTGTAAGATGTCAGGACAGTATTCACAGCGATAGTTACACTTGTTACTTAAAGTCCAACTAACAAGAAACCAATTTTCTTTTGCTGTGTCAACGTATTCTAATTTCAATTTCTTATCTCAATGTTGCTAATATGATTATTAAGAAGCCATTCATTAATTAAAAATTTAATAGTTTTTGCTACTGCTACTGGCTTAATTAATTTGCCTTCTTCTTTTAATTTATAAAACTTGTTACGCAAGTGTGTTAATACTTTTTCACTTTGATACACATCTTTGCCTGCAAACGCAGTATCACAAAAATTAGGTACAACTAAACTTGCTACGCATTTAGCATTATTTGCGTTCCACTCTTTTGTCAATGTATGCAACTGCTTTTTATTTTTGTAATACGATTCTGTGTAAAACATTTCATTATCTGTGTTTGCTACTGCTGAACCTATATTAATACATAATTTTAATTTGTCTCGATTATATTCTACCCATTTAGTAAACAATTCATTTTGTGTATTTTCACAGTAAACATTGTTAATGAATATATCACAATTTTTAATTTTGTCAAATACAACATCTATCTCACGTACATCAATACCGTCTCCACGATCTATTAGCACCCAATCTATTCTTTCTCTGATCATGTGTGTATGTAATGCACGACCAATGCCGCCTTTATATCCTGTCAATGCTAATTGCACAATGCTTCTCCTAATTCAGGAAATGTTTTTGTAAAATCTGTTCCTCTATTTTTATCTAACACTCTTAGATAATCTTTGGTTTGTGATAATTTTTCTGACCAGTCTTCTGCACACATATAATCAATTAGTCCTTGCCAACGCTTTAGTCCCATAGGATGCTGTATCCATTGTGTATTAAATTTTTGTCTATCTATAAATCTTTCTATGTTTGCTTTTGCAAACTGTTTGTACTGTTCTGGTAATACTCTTACATTTAAGTAAGAAGGAAAATAAACTAAATGTGTGCTAATCATACCACCTTGTGTAATTGCATTTACTTTGTTAAATTTTTGATCAAGTTTCCATTCTGCTAATTGATCTAAATAAGCAACATTGAATAACTGCACTGCTGAAGCAATATTAACATTAACGTTTGCACTACACTGATCTAATATACGTAAATTATTTTCTATGTCTTTCCATTCACTTGGGTATCTAATGTAATCATTTTTATCGCCATATGCATCAATGCTAAAATTAAAAGTAACTTCTTTAAAATGATCCCATAAAGGAAATAAATGATCTGGTAAAGTTAATCCATTTGAATTATATCTTATGCAACAATCTTTTGCATATCCTTCATCTACCATAAATTGTAAAATAGAATAATGTTCTGGAATCATTAAAGGTTCGCCACCTGCAAAATATAATTCTTTTATTATGTTTGCTTGGTCTTTCATAGAGTCTAAAAAAGATCCTTTTTTATACCAAGTATAATCAAAGTTTTCATTCCAACTTTGATCTGTTATTAACGCTTGATCTTTAAACTGTGGATAATTTAATTTCCATTCTTTAATCCAACTTGAACTATCATGTGGACTACACATAACACACTTAAGATTACAAACATTTCCTAAACGTAAATCAAAATAAGGAATACTTACAGGTAAGTTTCCTTGTTCGTCTGTTTGTGCAACTATGCTATCTATGTCTAATCTATATTTCCATACTTCTGTTTCCCATTGGCGTTTACTTACAATGCCTTTGCTTTCTTCTACAAAACATTTACGACAACTTTCAGGTACTTCGTTATTAAGCATTTGCAGTCTTGTCCTACGCATATGTTCGCTATTCCAAACTTGCTCTATTGTGTGTTCACGTAAATTCATTGCAATACCGTCTTGCTTTACAAGTCCTGCTGTTTTATCATCATCTACACCCGCACCACTTGCATTAGCAGTACAACATACTCTTACATCTCCATTAGGTCGTGTTGCTAAATGTATGAAAGGCAATGGGCAAAAAGTTTTACTCATGTGCTATCCTTTCAAACTGTGCATTCAACTTATCGAAACTTCCACACTGTTTAGAACATTCTGCAAGTCCTGTTGTATTCCAACAACCACTTATTTTAGCAAAAAAGTTAGAATCAAATATTTCTTTAATTGTGCTATTATGCAAATTCGGAAACTCTTTTATTTTTACCATATACTCTATTCTACTTCCGCTATGCTGTGGCAACCATTCTAAATCTAACCAACAGCAAGGACTTACA
>Ga0160423_10003617_pt1 | contig 12831 bp, 10 predicted proteins | sample CRUFie14St8metaG_FD_108191 | JGI IMG/M metagenome (GOLD analysis project Ga0160423, IMG submission 108191) | Marine microbial communities from the Costa Rica Dome - CRUD Field 142mm St8 metaG | ecosystem: Environmental > Aquatic > Marine > Oceanic > Photic zone | place: Costa Rica: the Eastern... | reverse complement strand
TTGCTAATAGCAGTAGTATCACCACCAGTCGCAGTTTCTAAAGAGTCAACAGAAGCTTCTAAAGCATCGATTAATCCAGCATTCTGATCCGCATCGTTGTCGATTAGGTTCTGAACAGCAGTACTAAAGTCACTAATTTGTTTTACTTTTAATCTTGACATATAAATAATTGTTTATTTAGGCCTAAAGAGATGTTATTATCTCCTCATACTTATTTATCTTAAACGAAAATTCTATTTACCAAAAACAGTATGCAAAAATATATTATTTTTACTGAGTATGAAAAAGGCATAAAAAAAGCGGCTTAAAGCCGCTTTCCTATATTATCTTATTGTTAGACGTCGTTAGATGATGCTTGGTAATCAATATCAATATCATCGTCTGTTTCTAATTCATAACCTGCAAGTGAACCCATCCAATATAGAGTATCACCAGCTGCAATGTTAGCGATAGTCTTAGCAGTAGTACCACCATCAGCAGAGAAATAAACTGCTTCATCTTTAGCACCATCACCGATATTACATTGTAAACCGTTTACTTTAACTGTTACTGCAGAATCAGAATATGGAGTATAAGTAATTGTAATTCCAGTTGAATCTTCGTCAGAAGTCGTAGCTAATGGGTTTTTGTTTCTATCTACTTTAGTAGCAACTCCTGTTTCAGTAGCTGCACTTATTTCTAATGAATCGATAGAAGCTTGTAAATCTGAATCATCAAATGATGCAGCACCTTCTTCATCTTCAACCATTACTAATAGAGCTGGAGTACCAGCAGATGAAGATACAATACCATTCGAGTTAACGAATGTACCATTACCTGTTAATAAAATATCACCACCGTCTGCTCTTGTTAATACTAATGTTCTATCAGTAGTTGCGTTTGCAGTTAATGGTATTGCAACTCCCCCACCATTAGCACCATTATTACCGAATGTCTGACCAGCAGCATCTACACTAACTTCTGTAATTGTAATACCACTACCTGAACCTAATGTTAAAACTAATTTAGGATATGTTGAGTTGTTATTACCTGCTGTGTTTGCTTCTGTAGAAGCTGTAATATCTACACTAGCTGCTTGACAAGCTGCATTAATATCTGCTGCCATTTGAGTTGCAGATACAGTTAAGTATGTACCGCCAGTTCCAGGGAATGTACTATCTGAAGTATTGAAAACAACACTAGCAGTATTATTACCATCTGAAATTGTAATCTCAGGAAATACGTTGTTGGCACCACTGTCTACTGATGTTACTAATACAATATCACCGTTAGCTGGGTTTAAACCACTATCGTAAGATTTTAAAACTGTTTCACCTAATGGTTGAGTTGCAGTCACAAAGTGGGTTGCTGTACCAGCATTAATATCTGACACAATCTCTCCGATTGTTCTAGCACCACTTACTGAAGCTACACCATTAACTAAAAGAGTATCACCTCCTGCAGTTGCAGAGTTAACAGCAGTTGCCGTAATAACTGTAGGGACAGCATCTTTAAATTGGAAATATAATTTATCAGAACCTTGTGCTGAATTTGTTGTAATATCTCCTGGAGTTACTGTTGAAGCATAGTAGAAATCACCTTTAGAACCAGTTAAGTTTTCTGGTTTAGCAAAATCATCTATAATTGTATTGAAAGGTTTAAGATATGCTATTGTATTACCATAAGATAATGAAGCTAATAAACCTAATTTGAAATCAGAAGCACCAGCAGTTCCAAATGGTACTAAGTCGCCATTTGCATCAATCGTTACCACTTGACCTTCTTGTACACTAGTTTGAGCTGAACTAAATTCAACTCTAAATCTTTCATCTTCTTCTTGTATTGCAAATCTAGACTGAAGTAAATCGATTGCTACTTTATCACCAAAGAAAGCAGAAGCGTCTTCACCTGCAATTAAAGGTTTACCTGAATCAGATACTTCAAAGAAAGCAACTTCAGCAACACCAGCAACACCTAAAGAGTTACCTGAATAGTTTTTAAATGAGAATGCATCAACATCTTTAGCAATAAAAGTAATCTCTGCTTCAGCTTTAGATGTAATGCTAGTAATTTGTAAACATACTTGACCAGAGTTATTAGTAACCCAATCTCCAGTTTTAATATCTAAACCTGTATAAGCTCTACCACCTCCAGATCTAGTTTCACTAGAACCGATTGCTTGTGAATCAATTGCGTTTACAGTTAATTCGTAAGATAGAGGAGCATTAGTACCAGATGGTCCTAAGCCAGTAGCATCATCATAAGCATATCTTTCTGATACGTTAGATGCACTTAGTGTACCTTAAGAAAAAGTATCGGGTTATCTATATTATACTCTGCCATTTATAGTTTTTGTCTATTTTAAATGGGCGGCCGTAGCCGCCCTTATTAATTTATTTACTCTTAGAACGTTAATACTAAGTAAGCATGTGGGAATTTAGATGGCTGTCCGAATGCACCTGCAACTGCGTTACCGTAAGCTAATGCTTGTTGGTCAACATCAACTGTAATGTTGTAGTTGTTAGCACCCGAGAATACAGCACCAGACCACTGTCCATCAGCACCAGAACCACCGTCTACTGTGGATTGGTTTGTGAATGCACCAATACCTACTTCGTATTGTACTTGTTTTTGATCTCTATCGTAATGTACGACCGTATAGTTAGCTGTCTGTGGGTTCCAACCGTAACCTACGATTGAAACAGGAGGGTTAGTTTCACTAAAGTTAAGTGTAACTGTGTGGTTTAGGTTACCACCACCTGCTACTTGAGATACAATCGCTGCACCTGCGGTTGAGAAACCTGTTGCATTTACGAAAGCTGTTTGACCAGTAATTAAGTTCTCGTTTACGTCATATTCTAATCTTAATAAGTACTTGGTTGCACCACCACCAGAACCAGCAGGACCAGTTGGACCAGTTGGACCGGCAGGACCAGCAGGACCAGTTGCACCTGAAGTACCTGAAGAACCAGACGTACCATCTGCACCAGCAGGACCAGCAGGACCAGCAGGACCAGCAGCACCTTGAGGACCTTGAGCACCTGAAGTACCTGAAGAACCAGATGTACCATCAACACCAGGGTTACCTTGTGGACCAGCAGGACCAGCAGGACCTTCTGGACCTTCTACTGTAGAATCAGCACCAGATGTACCTGAAGAACCAGATGTACCATCAGCACCAGATGTACCTGAAGAACCAGATGTACCTGAAGAACCACTTGTTCCATCAGCACCATCACTACCATTAGCACCTGGAGGTCCTTGAATTGAACCACCACTCACCCACTGTGAGCCGTCCCATATCCATAATGAATCGTCTGTTTGATTAATATATGCATCACCTTGTGTGTTACCATTTGGAGGTAATTGACCTACATTGGCAACCGAACCTTGCATTGTAATACCTGTACCAGTTGAACCTTGTGGACCAGTTGGACCAGTTGGACCAGTAGGACCAGTTGCACCTGAAGTACCTGAAGAACCAGATGTACCTGAAGAACCAGATGTACCATCTGCACCATCAGGACCAGTTGGACCAGGAATGTTAGAAACACCATCAGCACCAGATGTACCTGAAGAACCAGATGTACCTGAAGAACCACTTGTTCCGTCAGCACCTGCACCACCTGGGTCACCTTGTGCACCTTGTGGACCTTCAACACCTTGTGGACCAGTTGGACCAGTAGGACCAGTTGGACCTATAGGACCAGCTACTGTAGAATCAGCACCAGATGTACCTGAAGAACCAGACGTACCGTCTGCACCATCTTGACCAGCTTGACCTGGAGCACCTTGTGGACCTTGTGGACCTGGAGCACCTTGTGCACCTTCATCACCTTGGTCACCTTTTAATCCGTTTGCACCATCTGCACCAGATGTACCTGAAGAACCTGAAGTTCCGCTTGAACCTGAAGTTCCGTCTGCACCAGCAGCACCGTCTGGGCCTGGACCACCTGCAGCACCATCAGCACCAGATGTACCTGAAGAACCAGATGTACCATCTGCACCAGGAGTACCATCAGCACCAGGAGCACCAGGGTTACCTTGGTTACCAGGAGAACCTTGGGCACCATCTGCACCAGCAGGACCAGCAGGACCATCAGCACCAGATGTACCTGAAGAACCAGATGTACCATCTGCACCAGGAGCACCAGGGTTACCTTGTGGACCTACAGCACCATCAGCACCTGCAGCACCATCAGCACCAGATGTACCAGATGAACCTGAAGTACCATCAGCACCAGCAGGACCAGCAACACCAGGGTTACCTTGTGGACCAGTTGGACCAGCAACACCATCAGCACCTTGAACACCTTGAATACCTTGTGCACCTGTATTACCTTGTGGACCAGTTGGACCAGGAGCACCTGCAGCACCATCAGCACCAGATGTACCAGATGAACCTGAAGTACCGTCTGCGCCTGGAGGGCCTGGAATGTTAGAAACACCATCAGCACCAGGAGCACCTGCAGCACCATCAGCACCAGGAGCACCATCAGCACCAGGAGCACCATCTGCACCAGGAGCACCTGCAGCACCATCAGCACCAGATGTACCAGATGAACCTGAAGTACCATCGACGCCGTCAGCACCTGAAGGGCCAACTAAAGAGTTTAACCAATCAGTCTCGTTAAGAGGATTAGCCATTGAGCCAGCATAAACATCATAAGCTGAACCACCAGATGAACCTGAAGAACCTGAAGTTCCGCTTGAACCTGAAGAACCTGAAGTACCATTGTTATCTACATCAATAAGTATTTCACCTGCAGCACCTGTTTGACCAGTTATTGCACCTGTGAATCTCCACTTATTAACTGCAGTACCAATAACAGTACCATTAGCACTTACTTCGTTACCTTCAATGTCAGCTAACCTTGAATAAGTTTCGTAGAATAGACCTAAGCTATCACCAATTTCAAATACGTAGTTTTCACCAGGAGTGGTTGAGTTAGTTTCAAACTCAACTACAAGTTTTAAAGCATCATCATCTTCTGAAGAAACTGGGTTTAGAGGGTCAATATCTGTTACATTAATTCTCTCAAAAGAAATTAATCTGTAAACAGAGTATTCACTATTGTTTTTTACGTTTGTAAAAAAGATAGTTGATTTTAAAGAATCAACCTGTAATCTTTCTAATAATAAGTTTTCGAAATAAGTATTTCTAATACCTTTATCGTCTTTAAGGGCTAACTTAAACTCTGTTACCTGAGAAGGTACGCTTGAGTTAAATAAGATTTGTCCTTGTGTTGGATTAACGCCATTATAGCCTGCTGTAGAAGCAGCTGCAACAGTATAAACTGTTGATGGCATTCCATATCTTGATGCAACGATGTCACCGATTACGTCTCCAGCATCGTATACATTACCTAACTTTAAAAGAGGTAATGTTACTTCTGAAATACCTTCAGTTACTTTTAATCTAATAAAACACTCACCATTAACGTTATTGTCTTCTAATGGTAATGCAGCAGTTTCTGAAGCGGATAATGTTATGCTAATCTGATTTTTTGCATCAGTGTTAGCTGCTCCAAAAACTAAATTATTTGCCTGCTTAGATTGCGTCTTAAAAATTTGATTGTTCGTGTTAACGTACTCGAGAACCACATCTGTGATTGCACCAATCGTAATTCCGTTACCTACAAAATCTTTATGTAGTGTAATAGTAACGTTCGCTTGTTGCCCTCTGATTATATTGATTATCTCAGGAGAAACTGCGATTATTCCTTGGGAGTTTACATTTGGCATAATTATAGTCTAATTTTTTTATTGCTTGTATTATATATCAACATTAAAACGCGTAGTCTCTACGTAATAGCGAAAATACCGTACTATTTATGACGGTGATAGCATGGCCTTCCAACTTGGTGTGATTTTTTAAATCTGCCTTGATTAAAATTCTATCAGACTTCTTTTCACTTAACTCTTCCAAAGTTTTGAAATACTCGTCTTCGTTGTATGTTTCTGTTTTAATATGTTGCATCTTGAAGTCTTTCCAAGACATAGACCAATTCCTACTTGGTTTATTAAAAAAGTATATGTGGAGCTTAGAATCTGGAGTTGTAATAAAAACAAAACCACCAGATAGGAAATACCTTCTATCTCCTATATAAGAGCACTTAAGTCCCTGTTCAATATGTCTCCATTCTTTTCTACACTTGTTATGGAGCTCTTCAAATTTATCGATAGCATCTTCGTAAATTGCATCAACAATAATATCTGTTTCTAATTCTTCTTTAGAAGTAAAGACTAATTCTATGTCTTCCCAAGGAAAGCCCATGAATTCAATACTAGGTACTGTTGTTGTCTGCTTTACAGCATCATATCTATATAAGTAATCTAACGTATCATCTATTTCCCATAGAGCTGACATTAAAGAGTGGTCAATCAATTGATCTAACTCTTTAACTCTCTGTAAGAATTTATACGTTTTGTATTCTACGTCATTCGGACCTTGTTCGATCCATTTCGGGGTAATTAACTTGCTCATGTTTTATTTATTCAGTTTAGCAAGTCGTACATTCCATATTAGAGCATAAAATACTTTTCGTAATTCTTAATAAGTTTAAATGCAACTGTTTCTGCAGAATTCAAAGTATATCTTACTCTGTCGTATTTTGGAATGTCCTGATAATTTGGTTTTGAAAATCTTGTTGGTTTATGCATAATGAAGAACTTGGACCTACCTCTGTGGTCTAACTTCTGTATTATCATAATTTTCTTAGTGTATCTAGGGTCCAGCTTCTTTCTCTCTTCTCTAGTCACCCTTTTTAGCCTCAATAATTCTATTAGCTTCTTTTTCTAATGAAGCAATAGTGTCTGTTGTTGTTAAACCCCATTGTAGTATAAACCAGCTCATTTCGCGTTCTGCTAGCTTCTTAGACATCTTCATCTTGTTCATGAGAATTTCTACACCTTTCTTTTGAAACGCAGTCTCTGCTTTTCTAGTAGTCTTATACTTCATGTACCACTCTGGATCTCCTTGAACATCTTCATAAGTCTTCTTATGTGGTTTGAGCTGAAGATTAACCAGTTCTACAAAAACCTCTTTGGTCTGTTGTCTTTTACTCATTTCTTTTGTGATTTGATAATTTCATCAATGATGCCGTACTTGATTGCCTCGTCAGCGCTTAACCAGAAATCACGTTGAGCATCTTTTTTAACTTGTTCCGGATCCTTGTCACAATAAGAACCCAATAGGACAAATAACTCATCATTTAACTTTTGCCATTCTTTCCAATCAATTTCTGCATCTTGGATATTACCTCTGAACCCTCCCGAGGATTGGTGTAACATTGTTTGTGAATGTCTTAATGAAGATCTTTTGCCCTTCGTCCCTGCTCCTAAGAGTACCGAACCCATAGAAGCTGCCATTCCAGTATTAATTGTTTTAATATCATTTGGAATGTATTCCATAACGTCAACCATTGATAAACCTGACTTAACAGATCCACCAGGTGAATCGATATGCATTGTAATGTCTTCCCCGCCAGTTGAAGATAAAAACATCAACTGAGCTTGAACAATTGTAGACATGTTATCGTTAACAGGTCCAGCAACCCATAATAGTCTATCTACCATTAATCTTGAGAATATATCCATTTGTGTCATTCTCATCTCTCTTTCCTCTAGAATATATGGAGTTAGTGAAGATTGCTTACTGTAAAGGTCTAATGTATTAGAGCTTATATTATGCTCTGACTTAGCGTACCTTTCAAATTCTTTTTCTTTTGGGAAGTAATTCATAGTTGTTTTAACATTTGTTTGATTAAGTCACATGTTTCATATTCCTCAATCTTTTCAAAATACTTATTTGCTTTATTCAAACTCTTTTTGTAACCTTTTCTTGGGAGATCCATGTTATATTTCTCGCCTTCGTCATCTATTAATATGGCTAACAATTCAGAAGTTTCTTTTCCTTCTAGTCTTTCTAGTACAAATTCTACAATTCTTCTGAAAAATATATCGTATTTAGACATTAGAAGCATTTCAAAATCTGACTCTAAAACCTTTGGGTCAATGTGTATTTCTGGAATCTTATTCTCCATTGATTACAAAGTATTTATCTAGAATAGCTTTGTAGTCTTCTTTAGTAGCATCTGTTGTGCCATCTTCTTTAATACTGCCATCTACCTCGTTAATAAAATTAACTGCGTCATCTGTTAGTGATACTGAATCTCCATCATAGTCTAAGAAAGGTCTTCTCAATAAGAATAAACTTTCATTTGCTGCCAACTCTTCTTCATCTTCTTCTTTGATTTTATCTGCTAACTCAAAATGTCTTTCATAGTAATGTAAGTTATCAGCAAAGTGATAATACATACCTAACTCAAGATCAGGGTAAGTTTCTTTTAATTTTAAGAATACTGATTGCTGTAAGAATGCAAAGAATGGTGCGTCGAACGTAAGACCATAGAAAATGTCATTAGAACGCATTTGAATCTTCATGTTAAGAAGACCATTCCTAATAAAGAAGTTTGCATACATTGTACATACGAAATCTTTATTACCTTCAAATTGAAATTCAGGATTGTTAAAGAACATAATAGCTTGTCTGCTATTTTTATCAGCAACAAGTGAATCTACAACCCAACCAAATTGCTTAGCATTGAAAACTAAGGAACCATAGTTAGAATTAATTTCATTAGAACCTGGATTAGTAATATGAGACCAAAAGTTTGAGAATGCACCGATATAGCCAACATCTCTGTCTTGCTTTAAATACCATGCTAATTCACCTGCTAAGTATTTCCAATTGAATTTTCTTTGTGGAAAATTAGCGATAGGTGCTCTTGGGTCAATAATAAAATTTGAAAGAATCGCTTCTTTTACTTTTAAGTCTCTTGGTTGAGACTCCTCACCAGTTTCATCTATATGGTGGATAATGTTTTTGAATGTATTCGAAAAACTCATATAATTCTTCATTTTAAAAGTGTTCAACTAATTTAGTTGTTATATGAGAAATTTAAAAAAGGTTTACGAGGTATGCCACTCTTCTCTAGACTTAATAACGATAGAGTCATAAAGTAAAGAACCTGAGTTAAATAATTCTTGAGCATAAGTACCTGAACCACACCAACCTCTTAATGGTTCTTCATCATGTGCAGTATCATTAATACGTAAAAAGAATGGCTTAGTTCCTGACCACTTGAATTTTGAAATTTCATTTCCAGATGGATCTACGAAATGTGCTGCACCACCACCTCTATTAAAGCTGCCATCGAAATCACCGTCTACTTCAAAAGTAGTCGGTAATGTTGGCCCACCAGTAGAAGTATGCGTCTGGAATAAGTTCCATTGATTATTATACCAAGCTTGTACATATATTGTAGTTGGATTAAATGGAGCTACGATAGTATAATCACCTAAAACTGCACACCAAGCATATTCGTTAGAAAGATAACAAAAACCTAAATGTTGTTCAGCATCACCACCTGCTCCATCACCAGAATGGCTTGCCCATACTAAGTCAGAAAAAGTAGTATTGTACACATAATAGTTTCCTTCTGTTATGCCTGTATTTCCTCCACTTTGATTTCCATAATAGGGTTCTTGATTGGAACCTTGGCCAGCATATACAATATAGTCTGATGGACATAATACAGCTTCATCACCACCATTACCTTCTACAGTTGACATTATGAATTTATGGTCAGACTCATACCATTGAGTACAGTTCTCAGTTGAGTTCGTATATGTTGTTACCACTCCAGCAGATAAAGATATTGTTGCAGTAGGAGTTCCGGGTTTTGTTACATTACCACCAGCAGCAGCCTCATAGTAATTAACTGTACATGCTTCTTTAGAAAAGAAATAAGCAGTTGTATTACCATACCTATTAGAACGATAACCATACTTGTAGCCTCTATGAGCCCATGGAGCTACAATAGCATTATCGTTATTTCCAAAACAACTAATTGGTTTATTACTATCGGAAGACTTAATTATATTACCCTGAGTCAAACTTACAGAATCTCTTTTTGGTTGTGTATTTGCACTTAAGAGAGTACTGAATAGAGGTAGGGCATAGCTGTCAGCTTTACTAACAACTGTTTCAATAAAAACTCTATCAATCTCTACACTACCACTTCTCATAACTATCCATTCACCTCTACCTGGATTACGAGTTTCATATTTTATAGATGCTCGAGATATTGCTTTACTTTTTGTAGCATTATCTTCCCATCCACGACTTCCCCATGATTGTACACCTGGAAATGTGGCTTCATCTTTTAAATAGTAAACTCGACCACCGGTGACTGAGTTGTTAGGTCTTTCAGCATAATAACCTGAACTTATAGTACTACCCGGCTTGGATGTTCTTGTAGAAATATAGCCAACATTAGTTGCATTGGCTAGTGTTGTTTGTTGTGGATTGTACTTAAAATAATCTGGCATTCTTTAAATAAACTATTTTACTATTAGTTTATTTATTTTCCTGTCTTTAGAAATTGTGTAAGTTTTGCCTTCTTTAATTTTACCGTCTAGAATTGCGTCAGCTACTGCGTCTTCAACATACTTTTGAATAGCTCTTTTAACTGGTCTTGCACCATAAGCCGGATCGTAACCTTCTTTTGCTAAAAAGTCTTTTGCATTTTTACTGAACTTAAATGTCATACCTTGTACTTCCATTCTTTCTACAAAGTTATTTAGTTCAATATCTACAATCTTGAGTACGTTTGTATTGTTAAGTTGGTCGAAGACAATAATTTCATCTAGTCTATTTAAGAATTCTGGACTAAATTTATTCTTAAGTTCTTTCTTAATAATACCATCCATCTTAGATTGTTCTTCCAACATTGATGATGCAGTAGAGAAACCAATACCTGTTCCAAAGTCTGCAAGTTTTCTAGCACCAACATTAGATGTTAATACTATGATGGTATTAGTGAAGTCTACCACTCTACCACTTGAATCTGTTAATCTACCTTCATCAAGAACTTGAAGTAAAGTATTGAAAATATCTGGGTGTGCTTTTTCAACCTCATCGAATAAGACTACCGAATAAGGTTTACGTCTTACTGCTTCAGTTAATTGACCACCTTCGTCATGACCAACATATCCCGGAGGTGCTCCTACTAATCTTGAGACTGTAAACTTTTCTTGATACTCTGACATATCAATTCTAATCATTGCATCAGTGTCACCGAACATATATTCTGCTAAGGCTTTTACAGTTTCAGTTTTACCAACACCAGTTGGACCTAAGAACATGAATGAACCTGTTGGTTTTTTAGAAGATGCCACACCAGTTCTAGATCTTTTAATTACTTTAGCTAAAGCGTTAACTGCTCTATCTTGACCAACAATAGATTTTTTCATATAGTCAGCCATTTGCTTAATCATCTTCATATCATCAGCACCTAATCTTGTAACAGGAATTCCTGTTGCCATAGATACAGTTTCTGAAATATCGTCAATGCTAACTTGTCTTTTCTTTGTCTTTAGATTAGACTCCCATTTTGTAATCTCTGCACTTACTTTACTTTCTAAGTTGATTTGCTCATCTCTCATTGTAGCAGCAATCTCATAGTCTTGCTTTTCTACAGCAGCTTTCTTCTTTCTTTTTGCTTCATCAGCTTTTTGTTCTAACTCTTTAATCTTAGCAGGTACTTTCACTTCTAATAAATGTGTTCTTGCTCCTGCCTCATCCATTAAATCAATAGCTTTATCTGGTAATTCTCTAGATTTGATGTATCTTTCAGACATTCTAACACAAGCTTCGATTGCTTCATCAGAGTATTCTACAGAGTGATGCTCTTCATACTTATGTTTAATTCTTGTAAGAATTTCAATCGCATCGTCTACTGTTGGTGGATCGATGAATACCTCTTGGAATCGTCTGGTTAACGCTCCATCATCTTCGATACTTTCTCTATATTCATCTAATGTAGTTGCACCAATACATTGTACGGAACCTCTGGCCAATGCTGGTTTTAAGATATTTGAAGCATCAAGTGCTCCAGATACTCCACCTGCTCCAACGATAGTGTGTAATTCATCAATAAAGACGATTACATCATCTGCCATCTTAAGCTCTTCTACAATGTTCTTCATTCTCTCTTCAAATTCACCACGATACTTAGTACCAGCAACAATGGTTGTCATATTTAAAGAGATTAGTCTTTTATTTAAAAGTACTCTTGCAACTTTCTTGTTTACAATTCTCTGTGCGATAGCTTCTACAATAGCAGTCTTACCTACACCTGGATCTCCAAGGATAATAGGATTGTTCTTCTTACGTCTTGCAAGAATTTGACAAATTCTGTAGATTTCTCTGTTTCTACCGATAATAGGGTCTAATTTACCTTCTCCAGCTGCTCTAGTTAAGTCTTCACCAAATTCATCTAAGAATGGCGTTGCTTTTCTCTTCCTGCTGAAGTTCTTTCCCTTTTCATTTTCGTATCCGTCTGCTATTGGCATAGTCTAAATTATTGTTTGTAACTATTATATAAGTAAACTGTCTATTGTTTACACTTTTAATTAGCAATGTTGTCAGCCGCGTAGACTCCAGGTAATAGTTCTGGTTTATACCTAGCTTTGAAACCAAAGCCATGTACATATCCTACAGCTGCCTTCACTAACTTATTTGATTTTTTAGTTGGATCTATATTATAGTCCAAATCAATAGTATCTATCTCTATTCCATGCTCTCTTAAGTAGAGTGCTACCTCAACAGATTTTTCACATTCTTTCCAAAGTCTATTCCAAATATCTTTAATCTCTGGGTATTTTTCTTTTTTGTAAATTACATGACATCCTGTAGAAGATACATGGAATACTAGAGTTGTGGCATAAGTGGTTTGACCATTTCTTGTTTGGGAATCACAACCCATATACATTTTAATATCATGG